>JAAUYD010045280.1_pt1 | contig 49422 bp, 45 predicted proteins | sample 7278101 | NCBI WGS metagenome assembly JAAUYD01 (sample SAMN14350128, study PRJNA611818) | marine sediment metagenome | isolation source: surface marine sediment (0.6m) | place: French Polynesia: Moorea | collected 2018-08
CCGATCAGCTTGTCCTTGCCTGCCTTGTATTCCGCGACCTGGCCAGGATTCGCCTCGATGACCTTGTCGACGACAGCCTCGATGGCTGACGAATCCGTAATTTGCTTCAGGCCCTTCGCTTCGATGATCTCATCGGCCGTGCCCTCGCCGCTCCACATGGCCTCGAACACCTGCTTCGCAATCTTCCCCGAGATCGTGTTGTCGTGAATACGCGTTACGAGACCGGCCAGGTCCTCAGCCGAGATTCGGCTGTCGGCGAGACCAAGGCCTTCCTTGTTCAACGCACCGAGCAGGTCGCCGATGACCCAGTTGGCCACTACCTTTGGCTTCGCTTCGCTCGCCGCAACGGCCGTTTCATAGTAGTCAGCAAGCGGTCGCGAGATCGTCAGCTGCGCCGCATCGGCATTCTTGAGGTCGTATTCGTCGACAAAACGGTGCTGCTTCGCATCAGGGAGCTCGGGCAGCTGTTGCCTTACGTCTTCGATGTACTCGGCACTGATCTCAACCGGCAATAGATCCGGGTCCGGGAAATAGCGGTAGTCGTTGGCCTCCTCCTTCGAGCGCATCGAGCGCGTCTCATCCTTGGCGGCGTCATACAAGCGCGTCTCCTGTACGACCTCTCCACCGTCCTCGATGAGGTCGATCTGGCGTTCGATCTCGTAATTGATCGCACGCTCGACGAAGCGGAACGAGTTGAGGTTCTTGATCTCCGTTCGCGTACCGAACTCTTCCTGGCCTCGCGGTCGAACGGAAACGTTGGCATCGCAGCGGAATGAACCTTCCTGCATGTTGCCGTCGGAGATGCCGAGGTAGCGCACGATCGTGTGAATCTTGCGCATGTAGGCGACCGCTTCTTTGGCAGAGCGGATGTCCGGTTCCGACACGATCTCTAGCAGCGGCGTGCCGGCTCGGTTCAGATCGATGCCCGACGAGCGATCGAGCCCCTCGTGAATCGACTTGCCGGCATCCTCTTCTAGATGCGCGCGGGTAATGCCGATACGCTTCTCATCGCCTTCGTCATCCGTGATGAACAGCTCACCGTGTTCGACGATGGGCAACTCGTACTGGCTGATCTGGTAGCCCTTCGGCAGGTCCGGGTAGAAGTAGTTCTTGCGCGCAAACACGGAACGCGGCGCGACGGTCGCGCCGACAGCAAGCCCGAACATGGCCGCCATGTGCACGACTTCCTCGTTGAGGACCGGCAGCACGCCCGGGTAACCGAGGTCGACGAGGCACGCCTGAGTATTGGGCTCTGCCCCATAAGCCGTTGATGCGCCTGAGAAAATCTTGGACTTCGTTGCAAGCTGCGTGTGGATTTCCAGACCGATGACGACTTCCCAGCTCATGCGAAGTCCTCCGGGCACGCCGTGTGGAAATCAGTGACCTGCTGGTACGCGTGCGCGCAACGCAGCAGAGTACTTGCGTCGAAATGGTGGCCGACGAGATGCAGGCCAACGGGCAAGCCGTCGACGAATCCGCACGGTATCGACATGCCGGGAAAGCCGCCGAGGTTGGCGCCGATCGTGTAAATGTCATTGAGGTACATCGTGATCGGATCGTCGACTTTGTCACCGAGCTTGAATGCGGGCGTCGGTGCCGTCGGCCCCGCAATCACATCAACCTCTTCAAACGCGTTCTTGAAATCGTCGGCGATCAGATGACGCACCTGTTGTGCCTTGAGGTAGTAAGCGTCGTAGTAGCCCGCCGACAGTACGTAGGTGCCCGTCATGATGCGGCGTTTCACTTCGTCGCCGAAGCCTTCGCCACGGCTACGGCAGTAGAGGTCGAGCAGATCTTCGGGATCGTCGGCACGATGGCCGAAACGCACGCCGTCGAAACGCGACAGGTTTGACGAGCATTCAGCCGGCGCCACGACGTAGTACGTTGGCACCGACAGGTCAATGTTGGGCATGTCGACTTCGACCACGGTTGCGCCGAGTGACTCGAGTACGGCGATCGCCTCCTTGATCCTGACACTGCAGTCGGCGTCGAGGCCTTCGTCGAAATGCTGGCGCACGAGACCGATCTTCAGACCCTCGATCGACTGGCCGAGCTCCGCAACGTAGTCAGGAACGGGCTCATTGAGACAGGTCGAGTCGCGCTCGTCGAATCCGGCCATTACGCCGAGCAGGCGAGCAGCATCTTCGGCCGAGCGCGTAATGACGCCCGCCTGGTCGAGACTCGAGGCAAACGCGATCATCCCGTAGCGCGAGACGCGGCCGTAGGTCGGCTTGATCCCAACGGTCCCTGTCAGCGCCGCAGGCTGGCGGATCGAACCGCCCGTATCCGTTGCAGTGGCCGCAGGCGCCAAACGCGCAGCAACGGCTGCCGCCGAACCGCCCGACGAGCCACCAGGCGAACGGTCGAGATCCCAAGGATTCCTGACGGGCCCGAAAAAGCTCGTCTCATTCGACGAGCCCATCGCAAATTCATCCATGTTCGCCTTGCCAAGGACGACAGCGCCCGCGGCGGCGAGTCGCTCGACGATCGTCGCATCGTAAGGCGATACAAAATTGTCCAGCATTCTGGAGCCGCAGGTCGTCTTGACGCCACGCGTACAGAAAATGTCTTTGTGCACGATCGGCAGGCCGTTCAGGACGCCACCCTCGCCGGCCGCGCGTGCCTGATCCGCGCGCTCGGCCGCGGCCAGCGCGTTATCGGACGTCACCGTGACGAAGGCATTGAGTTTCTCATCGTGCGCGGCAATGCGCTCGAGTAGCGACTGCGTCAGCTCAACCGACGAATACTCACCGCTGTCCAGACCGGCCGCGAGCTCGGTCAGTGTTTTCGCGTGCAGGTCCATCACTCGATGACCTTCGGCACGAGATACAGCCCATCGGTCACCGACGGGGCATTTTCCTGGAATCGATCGCGTTCGTCGGACTCGATGACGGCATCCGGGCGCAGGCGCTGGGCCACGTCGAGCGGGTGCGCCATCGGTACAACGCCCTCGGTGTCGGCTTCGGACAGATGGTCGACGAAATCCACGATTCGAGAAAGCTTGTCGACGAGTTCGGCATGCTCTTCGGGCTTTAATTTGAGGCGGGCCAGCGTCGCGATCTGCTGGACCTGGTCTTCAGTGAGTGACACGGGGTTTTCCGGCCTGTTTCTGGGTTCTAGTCAGCGGTGTTTCGGGACCCGCGAAAGCGGGGACGCAATAATACACGCCGCCTTGTGGAAAGTCGTGCGCATTGCTAGATTACGCCGTTAATTCTCTTATTGGGCAACCACCTGCATGTTCAAGAATATCCTGGGTTATTTTTCCAATGACCTGTCGATCGACCTTGGCACGGCCAATACCCTGATTTACTCGCGGGGACACGGCATTGTGCTCAACGAACCGTCCGTCGTGGCGATTCGCGAGGACTCGGGTCGGGGCGGCCGTATCGTCGAAGCCGTCGGTATGGAAGCCAAGAACATGCTGGGACGCACGCCGGGCAATATCACCGCCATCCGGCCGCTCAAGGACGGCGTTATCGCCGACTTCACGGTCACGGAGAAGATGCTGCAGCACTTCATCCGCAAGGCTCACCAATCGCGCTATTTCCGCCCAAGCCCGCGGGTTCTGATCTGCGTGCCGTATGGCTCCACCCAGGTCGAGCGTCGCGCGATCCGCGAATCCGCCGAAGGTGCCGGTGCCCGCAAGGTACACCTCATTGACGAGCCCATGGCCGCGGCCATCGGTGCGGGCATGCCCGTCCACGAGGCGCGCGGCTCGATGGTCCTTGATATCGGCGGCGGCACCTCCGAAGTGGCGGTTATCTCGCTGAACGGCATCGTTTATGCGGCCTCGGTTCGTATCGGCGGCGACCGCTTCGATGAAGCCATCACCAACTACGTGCGCCGCAACTACGGCATCCTGATCGGTGAGGCAACCGCGGAGCGCATCAAGCATGAGATCGGTTCTGCGTTCCCGGGCCAGGAAGTCCTCGAGATTTCGGTCAAGGGCCGTAACCTGTCCGAAGGCGTGCCGCGCAGCTTCACGCTGAACTCGAACGAGATCCTCGAAGCGTTGCAGGAACCGCTGCAGGGCATCGTCGGCGCCGTCAAGGAAGCGCTCGAGCAGACGCCGCCTGAACTCGGTGCCGACGTCGCAGAACGCGGCATTGTCCTGACCGGCGGCGGCGCCATGTTGCGCGATCTCGACAAGCTGCTCATGGAAGAAACCGGGCTGCCGGTCGTTATCGCCGACGAGCCGCTTACCTGCGTCGCCCGAGGCGGCGGCCGCGTCATCGAGCTCATCGACGAACACGGTCCCGCCGTCTTCGGATTGGAGTGATCTCCCCCACGCGGAACCATGGTCGCGTCCCGGGGAAATAACAGCAGTCCAGCACGTATCCCGGCGCTGGGGCTCCGCGTCATCGTTCTGATTCTCGTCAGCATCGTGTTGATGTACCTCGATCACCGCCAGAACCACCTTGACGGTATTCGCCGCGGTATCGGCGCAGCCGTGTATCCCGTGCGCCTCGTGGTCGATGCCCCGGTGCGCTTCTGGGCCTGGCTCGGTGAGTCGACGACCTCGCGTAACGAGCTGGAGCTCGAACTGGGGCGGCTGCAGGCGGAACGCCTGCTGACGAACGCGCGCCTGCAGCGCCTTACCGCGCTCGAAGCCGAGAATGCGAGGCTGCGCGCCCTGCTTGAGGCGCGTACGCGTGTGCGCGACGAAGTGCGCGTCGCGGAGATCATGGCCGTCGACGCGAATCCCTATGAGCACAATCTCGTGATCGATATCGGTACTCGCGACGGCGTCTACGACGGCCAGGCCATCGTGGATGCGAATGGCGTTGTCGGCCAGGTCATCGAAACGGGCATCATGACGTCGCAGGCCGTGCTCATCAGCGACGCCGACCACGCGCTCCCGGTCGAGGTAAACCGCAACGGGCTGCGCACGATCGCCGTCGGTACCGGCGAGATCGACAGACTCGACCTGCCCTTCCTGCCCAACAACGCGGACATTCGGGCAGGTGATCTGCTGGTGACTTCAGGCCTTGGCGGTGCATTCCCGTCCGGTTATCCGGTCGCCGTTGTCGATTCGGTCACGCGCATGCCGTCCGAACCGTTTGCAGACGTTTCCGCTACGCCATCAGCAGCGCTCGACCAGGTACGCGAGGTCATGCTCGTCTGGTCGGCGCCTCCCGTTGCGCCCGAGGACGACGTCGAGGAGGACAGCGAATGAGCCGCGCCGAGCGCCGCCTGCCTGTACTCATCACGCTCCTCGTTGGCCTGATGCTGTCGATCATGCCGCTGCCCGATTCGGCCGAGCCTTTCCGGCCCGACTGGCTGGCATTGCTGCTGATCTTCTGGGCCATGCAGCTGCCGCGCAGCTGGAGCGTCGGCACGGCGTGGATCGTTGGGGTTGTCCTCGATGTCTCTTACGGCACGCTGCTCGGTCAACACGCCGTTGCGCTGTGTGTCATCGTCTTTATCACGGTGCGCTTCCACCTGTTAATGCGTGTATTCCCGCTATCTCAGCTCACGCTGACCGTGTTCGCACTCCTCGCCTTGTACCAGTTCATCCTGTTCTGGATAAACGGTGTTGCCGGTGTCACGGCGCCGTCCATCACTTACTGGGCGCCGGTCATTACCGGTACCCTCCTCTGGCCGTTCTTCCACATGTTCCTCTCTGGCATCCGGTTCCGGCCGTCCTCCGGAGCCTAGACGACGTGGCCAGCCTGCTTTCGCCAATCAAGGACGTCCACTCCGAACGTCGCCTGTTCATCGCCCGCGTCATCCTGTCATCCGTCGTATCCGTGCTGCTGCTTGGATTCGTGATCGTCAGGCTCGTGCAGCTCCAGGTCGTCGATCACGAGCTGTTCGCTGAGAAGTCGCAGGGCAACCGTGTCCGCATCGAACCCGTGCCGCCAATTCGCGGCCTCGTGTTCGATCGAAATGGGCGCGTCATTGCCGAGAACCTGCCCGCCTACCAGTTGGAGCTGATTCCGGAGCAGGTGGGCGATATTGATGACACGCTGTCGCGGCTTTCCGGGCTCGGGCTCATCGAGGAAGAGGAAATACCCCGCTTCAAGGAGCTCAGCCGCAGTGGGCCCCGATTCAAACCGGTCACGCTCAAATTCCGGCTGACTGACGAGGAAATCGCCAACTTCGCGATTCAGCGCCCGCGTTTCCCGGGCGTCGATTTTCGCCCGCGCCTCGTGCGCCATTACCCCAACGGGTCGGCGGTGGCGCATGCCGTAGGGTATGTCGGTGCATTGAGCACTGACGATCTGGAGCGCCTCGACCCTGCCGCCTACGCCGGCACATCCCACACGGGGAAGACCGGTGTCGAGAACGCTTTCGAGGCAGACTTGCATGGCGACGCCGGCTACCGTCACCTGATTACCAATGCTCGCGGCCGTCAGATTCCGAGCAACACGAGCGAGCTTCTCGACACGCTGCCCGATGACCTGACTCCGGAACCCGGCGATAACGTCTACCTGAGCCTCGATCTTGACCTCCAGCTTGTCGCGACCCAGGCATTCGAAGGACGCCGTGGCGCGCTCGTCGCGCTGAACCCGAACACCGGAGAAATTCTCGCGCTTGTCAGTGCGCCATCGTTCGATCCAAACCTGTTCGCCGTTGGTATGAGTACCTCGCAGTATCGCGAGCTCAGTGAGAACCCGGACCGGCCCCTCTTCAACCGCGCCGTGCGCGGCGCTTATCCGCCGGGCTCGACGATCAAGCCGATGCTCGCGCTGGCGGCGCTCGAAACTGGCGCAACGAACCTGACACGCAAGAGCTTTTGCCGTGGCTTCTTTCAACTGCCCGGTGACGATCATCGCTACCGCGACTGGAAACCCGAGGGTCACGGTCCTGTCGATATTAGCGATGCTATTTCGCAATCCTGCGACGTGTACTTCTACGAGATCAGCGTGGACATCGGTATTGATGCCATGCATGACTACCTCTCGCGATTCGGGCTCGGGATGCAGACAGGTATCGACACCGGTGGCGAACATGAAGGGCTCGTCCCTTCGAGGGAATGGAAGCGGCGGTCATTCCGTGACCGCGATGACAAGCGCTGGTATCACGGCGAAACCGTTATCGCTTCGATCGGCCAGGGCTACATGCTGGCCACACCGCTGCAGCTCGCTAACGCGATCGCGGCCGTCGGGACGCGCGGCAAGCGTTTCAAACCTTACATTGTTGCCGCGGTCGAGGATCCGCTGACGAGTTCACGCCACCTGACGCAGCCGCAGCCGCTGCCCGATGTAGAGATCAGCAGCGACTTCTACTGGGACAATGTCATCAACGCGATGAATGACGTGCTGCAAGGTGAGCGTGGGACGGCGCGTGCCGTCGGTTACGGCGCCCCGTACCGCATGGCCGGCAAGAGCGGTACGGCGCAAGTCATTACGGTCGCCCAGGACGAAGAGTACGACGAGCTGGAACTCGAGGAGCGCCAGCGAGATCACGCCTTGTTTGTATCGTTTGCGCCGCTCGATGACCCGCAGATCGCCGTCGCGCTCATTGTAGAAAACGGCGAGAGCGGCAGTAATGTCGCCGCGCCGATTGCCAGAACCGTGATGGACGCGTGGCTGGGGTACGACGATGCGCCTTAGCGATACGCAGCGACTCATCGCACCAAAGTCCGCGCCACTAAATGACTTCGCGCGCCTAATGCGCAAGCTGCACGTAGACGGGCCGCTGCTCGTCGGTCTTCTGCTGATCTGCGGCCTCGGGTTGTTCGTCCTGTATAGCGCCGTTGGTGAAAGTAACCGGCTGCTCATGAACCAGGTCGTGCGCCTCGGCGTCGCGTTCGTCGCGATGCTGATCGTCGCGCAGCTTCCGCCAGGGTTCCTGCGCCGCTGGACACCCTGGGGTTATATGCTCGGCCTTTTACTGCTCGTCCTCGTGCTGTTCAAGGGCGAAGTCGGACAGGGCGCGCGGCGCTGGCTCGACATCGGCATCCGCTTCCAGCCGTCGGAGGCCATGAAGCTCGGCGTGCCGATGATGGCTGCATGGTTCCTGCACGACAGACAGATTCCGCCGAAGCTCGGACACATCGCGATTATCGCGGTCATGATCGTTGTGCCTACCATCCTGATCGCCCGGCAACCGGATCTCGGCACGTCGCTGCTAATCGCGGCATCGGGAATCATCGTCATCATTCTGGCCGGCATGTCATTCCGCCTGATTGTCGGCCTGGGCATCGCCGCAATCCCGGGCGCACTCGTGCTCTGGAATTTCATGAAGGACTATCAGAAGCAGCGCGTCCTGACGCTGCTCGACCCGGACAGTGACCCGCTTGGCGCGGGCTACAACATTATTCAATCGAAAATCGCGATCGGCTCCGGCGGCACCTTCGGCAAAGGCTGGACGAACGGGTCCCAGGCCCAGCTCGAATTCCTGCCGGAACGCGACACGGATTTCATTTTTGCGGTGCTTGGCGAGGAATTCGGGCTGCTCGGTGCGCTGACGCTGCTCGTCCTGTACATGTTCGTGATCGCACGCGGCCTGTATATCGCGGTGCAGGCACACGACACCTATTCCCGCTTGCTCGCCGGGTCTATCAGCCTGACGTTCATGGTCTATGTCTTCGTCAACACCGCGATGGTGACCGGACTCGTACCGGTCGTCGGGGTGCCGTTGCCGCTGGTCAGTTTTGGCGGCACGTCGATGGTGACGCTGATGGCGGGTTTCGGTATTCTCATGTCCATTCACTCGCACCGGAAACTGTTGCCGCACTGATGACAATTCGCCTACTCGCAGTCGCTGCAATCCTCTTCGTTTCCGTCTCCTGCTCGCAAGCTGCCGAAGACGCGCACGTCGATGTGACGCGCCCGAATGTCGCTGCGTTCATCGATGAGATGGTCGACGAGCACGGCTTTGACCGTGACGCGCTTGCCGCAACGCTGGGCAAGGCGAAGATCAAGCAGTCAATCATTCGCAAGATCTCGACGCCCGCTGAAAAGAAACTCTCCTGGGGTGAGTACCGCGAGATCTTCATAACGAAAGAGCGTATTCGCGCGGGCACGGAATTCTGGCTCGAGAATCGCGAGATGCTCGAACGTATACAAAAGGAAACCGGCGTTTCGGTCGAAATGATTGTCGGCATTATCGGCGTCGAAACCTACTACGGTCGGATCACGGGCAGGGACCGGGTTATCGATGCACTATCGACGCTGGCGTTCGACTACCCTCCTCGGCAGAAATTCTTCCGCAACGAGCTGGTGCAGTTTCTGATCCTCGCGCGCGAGGAGGAACTCGACGCGACGTCACCGGTTGGCTCCTACGCAGGCGCGATGGGCAGGCCGCAGTTCATGCCATCGAGCTTCCGCGCCTACGCCGTTGATGCAACGGGCGACGGTAAGCGCGATATCTGGAACAACTGGGCAGACGTCGCAGGCAGCGTCGCCAATTACTTCGTCGAGCACGGCTGGCAGTCGGGTGAGGAAGTTACCTCGCCAGCCACACTCGGCAGCCGTTGGGCAGGTGACGTGCCCACGCCTCGCAACACGTTGACACCGACGGAAACCGTCGAGTCTCTGAGCAACAAGGGTGTTGTGTTCGCAACCGACCTGGCCGACGACAGCAAGACCGAGCTGCTTACGTACGAGGGTGACAACGGCACCGAACACTGGGTCGGCTTCCACAATTTCTTCGTCATTACGAAGTACAACCGCAGCGTCATGTACGCGCTGGCTGCCCACCAGCTTGGCCAGGAGATCGCCCGCGAGGTAGCGGCCGATGCGGGCTAGCCTCCCGCTCCTGACACTAACGCTGGTCGCCGTCGCCGGCTGTGGCGGCAGCAAGGTACGAGGCGACGGTCCGCCGTCGGGCAGCGTGAGCATTCCCGACCTTCCCGGCGATGCCGTGCCAAGACCCGAACCACGTAGCAGGTACGGCAATGGACCCGTCTACGAGGTGCTGGGCAAGCGCTACACCGTGATGAACACGGCAAGGGACTACCAGGAACGCGGCGTCGCGTCCTGGTACGGCAAAAAGTTTCACGGCAATCTGACGTCGAATCGCGAGACGTACAACATGTACGCGATGACGGCAGCGCACAAGACGCTGCCGTTGCCGACCTACGTGCGTGTGCGCAACCTGCGTAACGACAAGTCTGTCGTCGTGCGCGTCAACGACCGCGGCCCGTTCGTCCACAATCGCATCATCGACCTCTCTTATGCCGCGGCGCTCAAGCTCGACATGGTCCAGGACGGTACGAGCCTGGTGGAGGTCACGGCCATCAACTTCGACGAGCCGGCGGGTCCCCGACCAACCCGATCGACTGGCGTCGGCAAAACGCCTCCCGCAGCCGGCACCGAACCCGACCCGGTCGACAGCACACCGACTCCTTCGATTACGTCGAACCTCGTCTATGTGCAGGTTGGCGCGTTTGGCGACCGCGCAAACGCAGAGCGTCGCCTTGGCGCCCTGTCGCTGGCTGGCATCGAGAAGGCCTTCATTCACGAGGAACGCGCGCCGGAGCGGACGCTGTACCGCGTGCGCATCGGTCCCGTGGACGACGTGATCCAGTACGACATCCTGGTCGAGGAACTCGAGAACATCGGTATCATCGATCCATACCTAATTACCGAATAGCCGCGTACAATACGCGCCCGAAGCCAATACCCGATTTACGAGGCCCCATGTCGCAGCGTCTGTCTTTTGTTTTCGCTCTCTTAGCTTTTCTCTTAATTTCAAATAGTTACGCTCAGGGACAAATGCCGGTCCCGGCACCGCCGATCATCGGTGCCAAGAGCTATCTCGTTATCGATGCGACGACGGGCCATGAACTGGCGACACTCGACCCCGATGTGGCGCTCGCGCCGGCGAGCCTGACCAAGCTCATGACGGCTTACGTCGTCTTCAAGGCACTGAAGCAGGGCCAGATCCAGCTTCAGGACGAAACGACTATCTCGGAAAAGGCCTGGCGCACGGAAGGCTCACGCATGTTTGTCGAAGTTGGCAAACGCGTGAAAATTGAGGACCTCCTCCTCGGCATGATCGTCCAGTCGGGCAATGATGCGAGCGTGGCGCTTGCCGAGCACATTGCCGGCACCGAAGACGTGTTTGCCCAGATGATGAACCAGTATGCGTCGCAACTCGGCATGCTCTCGAGCAGTTTCCGCAATGCGACCGGACTGCCGGCGGAGGGCCATGTGACGACGGCGCGTGACCTTGCGACACTGGCGCGCGCGATTATCGAGGAGTTCCCGGAGTACTACGCATGGTATGCCGTCAAGGAATACACGTTTAACGACATCAAGCAGCCGAATCGCAACCGTCTGTTGTGGCGTGACGCATCGGTCGATGGTCTGAAGACTGGCCATACCGATGACGCGGGCTATTGCCTCGTCTCGTCGGCCAGTCGCGACGGCATGCGCATCATTTCGGTTGTTATGGGCACGTCCAGCGACAAGGCGCGCAGCGATGGCAGCCAGGCTTTGATTAATTATGGTTACCGCTTCTTCGAGACGCGCTTGTTGTACAAGGCTGGCGAGGAAGTAACGACTGCGCGCGTGTGGAAATCGGCAAACGAGACATCGCGCCTCGGCGTTCTCGAAGACCTCTACATAACAGTGCGACGCGGCGCTTACGATCAGCTCGAGTCGACACTGGACATTCCCGCTATCGTCGAGGCTCCGCTCTCGACCGGGCAGCCAATCGCTGAATTGCGTATCAGCCTGGGCAACAGCGAAGTCCTTCGCACGCCGCTGCGCGCGCTCGATGACAACCCCACGGGTTCGATGTGGCAGCGCATGCGCGACGGCGTGAGTCTCTGGTTCGAGTAACGCATGTCCGAAGCGTCGGCAATCGAGTTTCCGTGCCAGTTCCCCATCAAGATGATGGGTCGCGATACACCTGAGTTTCGCGCCACAGCGCGAGCGCTGGTCGAGAAGCACGCCGGTCCCGTGGCCGATGATGCGGTGCAGGCTGCGCTGAGCCGCAATGCGCGCTTCGTGTCAGTTACCGTAACCATCACCGCCGAGAGCCAGGAGCAGCTCGACAGTATCTACCGGGACGTCACGTCTCACGACGACGTTCTCATGGCGCTGTGAAGACCAGCTTCCTCGGTCGCGAAGACTACGTGCCGCTATGGCACGCGATGCAGGCTTTCACCGACGAACGCGACGAGTCGACGCCCGACGAAATCTGGTTTTGCGAGCACCCGCCCGTTTTTACGATGGGCCTGAACGCGGCTGAAGAACACTTGCTCGCACCCGGCGATATTCCTGTCGTGCAGATCGACCGCGGCGGCCAGGTCACTTTTCACGGGCCGGGGCAGCTCATGGTCTACCCGTTGATCGACATCCGGCGAGCCGGCATCGGCGTGCGCACGCTGGTCACGGCACTGGAGCAGAGCGTCGTGGACCTTGTCGCCGAATTCGGAATCGACGCGGCTGCAAAGCCCGAGGCCCCCGGGGTTTACGTAAACAACGACAAGCTGGCGAGCGTCGGCTTGAGGATTCGACGTGGGTCGAGCTTTCACGGCATGGCCCTGAATGTCGATGCCGACCTCGAACCTTTCTCAAGAATCAATCCCTGCGGCTACAAGGGACTTGAAATGACGGACCTCAAAGCGCTCGGCATCAACCTTGATCTTGAACAGACCGCTGACAGGTTGCTACCGCATTTCCTGCGACACCTTGGGCTCGATGTCGAATGAAGATGCCAGCCATCGACATTGGGCTTCTAATCGCGCCGCCTGGATTTAACTGACTCGGGCTTGTTTACAACCAGGCGTGCTGCATCGGCAGTTCATTCGAGAACCTGATCGAGCCGCGCAGCAGCCGATACGCCAGCCACGGCAGGAACAGGTAAGAGCCGCCAAGCAGAGCGAACGTGGCGACTATCGAAATCGGCGAATCGTTGTTGACGCCGCTGAGTCCGACAAACAGAAGGATGATCGCAATCGGTATCGCGAGGATCGTAACGCTGGCCGTGACCAGCTGCCACGAGACGTGCGAATAGATATCGCGGTTCAGAATACGCTTGCGTATCCAGAGCAGATACAACGCTGACGCGACGATTGCCGGCGGCCACAGCAGCGTGCACCACTGAACGGCATAGCCCCAGTGCACCAGCTTTTCCTGTTCCTTAATGCTGCTCAATGAATACGCGCCCAAAACGATCGCAGTCGGGACATACTAGGCAGGACATTGTTTGCCCGCTGCCGATGGCGTCACACTTGCAGGAAGTGTGTGTCTATTCCAGGTAGCCGCCTTGCTTCGCCTTGGCTATGCAGCTCTCCATGAAGTCAGAATCGGTCATGATGATCGAGACGTAGGACTGGACGACGTTCAGCGCGGCTCTTGATTTTGAGAGGACGAGTACTTCATCCGCCTCATCATCAAAGTCGATCGCTGCGAGCGTTGCAGGTGATTCAATTTGCAGCGCTGCCTTGATCAGACCCATCCAGGTAGGCCCTCCTCCCTGCAGCGCGTTCTTCTCCATGAACTCCAGGGTTTCCGGGCGGTGATCAAAGACGCAGAGAGACAGCCCGAGTCCGGGCACATTCGAGATCACATTTCCGACGAGTATTTCTTCTGACATGTCGCCCATCCTGGCCGCGGGCGAATCATGATACATGGATTTCATGGCGCCGAGATCGATCGGCTACAATGAAGCACATCCAGTAGCGACGGGCGTCCGCTATTGGATGTTCTTCGCCTGATGGATTCTCCGCTGGTTTATGCCCCGGCGATAATTGCGGCAAGCCACCTGGTCGGATTGCTGATTATCAAAGCAAACGAGGAGTAACGCAGGTCCGCCTATGAGCAACCCGAAATTCGCGAAACTCATTCGCAAGGTCAATATCTACCCGCCTTATCTCGGCATGGGTATACGGGTGCGGTCATTCAGCGATGACTTCACGCGTTTCGAGGTCCAGCTCAAGCCGCGCTGGTATACGCGCAATCTGTTCGGCACACACTTCGGGGGCAGCTTGTACGCGATGGCCGACCCGTTCTTTGTGTTCATCGTTACGATGAACTTCGGAAAAGGCTATGTCGTGTGGGACAAGTCGGCGGCTATCGACTTCCTGAAACCCGCTAAAGGCACGATTACCGGCGTTTACGAAATCAGCGCAAAGCGGTTGCAGGAGATGAGGGCGGAGGTCGATGCCCTTGGCAAGAACACTTACCACTTCGAAGCAGACCTCGTGAACGAGTCCGGCGAGGCTGTCGCCCGAGTCAGCAAGGAAGTCTATGTGCGCGCCAAGGACGCATCGCGCTAGCGACTTCTTACCGGATCGCCTCGAGTCGCTCCGGTGTTCCGATGTCGGCCCACAGCCCTTTATAGAGCGAGCCTGACAACTGACCATTGTCCGCGGCCTCACGAAGCATAGGAGCGAGCGGGAATCGGCCTGGTTCGCAGCCGTCGAAAAACGAAGGCCGATACATCGCGACACCGCTGAACGTGAGTCGCTGCGTCTCGCCATTGCGGATCAGGCCGTCCTCGATATCGAAGTCGCCACCGTCCCTGTATTCCGGCGACGGCACCATGACCAGATGGCCAATATGTTCGTCGGCCAGCTCGATTGTCGGCACCGGCATATCCGTGTAGATGTCTGCGTTCACAACGAGGAAAGGGTCTTCACCGAGCATTGGCAGGGCCTTATGTATGCCACCGCCGGTTTCGAGGATGTTGTTGCCCTCCTGGCTGTAAAGTACGTCGAGTCCATAGCGTTCGCCGGAGCCGACGCGCTGGACAATTCTGTCGCCTAGCCAGCCGAGATTAATCACAACCGTGCGGATACCGGCCGCGTGGATGTTTGCAAGATGGCGTTCGAGCAGACTCTCTCCGCGTACCTCGACAAGAGACTTGGGAATCTCGTCAGTGAGTGGCCGTAAGCGTTCGCCGCGACCAGCGGCCAGCACCATCGCCCTCATTGGTTGGATTCCAGGCCTGGCAGGACCTGGTCTTCGATCAGGTCGATGAGAAAAGCGAGCTCCTCGTAGCGCGGCGCGACGTCGACAATGTACGAGAGCGTCCGCGGTATGTCCTTGAGGTAACCATCCTTGCCGTCGCGATGGTTCAACCGACAGAAGATTCCGGCGGCTTTGATCTGACGTTGCACGCCCATCAGCTCGAAATAGCGCCGGAACAGAGACTCGGGAACCTGTTCTCGCAACGACGAATCGCAGCCATTGTAAAAGTCGAGCGCCCATTGCCAGATACGGTCTTCTGGCCACTTCACGTAGCAGTCCTTGAGCAATGAGACGAGGTCATAGGTCAAGGGTCCCTCAACGGCGTCCTGGAAATCGAGAATGCCGGGATTGTCTTCGGCCATGACCATCAGGTTGCGCGAATGGTAGTCGCGGTGCACGAATACCTGCGGCTGGTCGAGCGCGTTGGCAACAAGCAGGTCACACAGCGACTGCCAGCTGCGTTCCTCGACATCATCGAAGTCGATACCGAGATGCGTACCGCACAACCAGTCGTGAAACAGTGAGAGCTCGAAACGCAGCAACTCTTCATCGTAGGGCGGTAGCTGTGACTGAAAGGCTGCTCCGTTCTGCTGCATCACGAGCAGCGCTTCAATCGCATCGCGATACAGGAACTCCGCCTGTGACTTATCCTGGAGTAGCTCCTGGAGATACTGGCGCGTGCCGAGGTCGGTGAGCAGCAGGAAGCCTTGCTCCATATTCGCCTCTACGATACGCGGAGCATTGAGCTGCATCGCTTCGAGATAGCCGGCAACGCGCACGAACGGCACGGAGTCTTCCTTGTCCGGCGGCGCATCCATAACGATGAAACTCTCGCCCGCACCCTGGAGTCGAAAATACCGACGGAAGCTCGCGTCGATAGACGCAGGCACCGGTTCACTACCGGCCACGTTGTCGATCTGCAGTGTCCATTCACGCAGTGCGTCCAGGCGGACGTCGGACGAGGTCGTTGAACTTGCTATCGTGGCTCTCCGTAACGCGTTGAAGCAACTAGGAAACCAAGGGAAGGTATCAAATCCCAAAGGCTGATAACATCCCGACTAATCAAGCCAGTCGAACTCTGACCCGACCATCGTTTTGTCCGCGAAACCCCTAATTCTCGCTTGCTCCCTGTTGGCCTTCGCTCAGGCACAAGCGGACGATCCCCTCAGCTGCGGTACGTCGCTCGGCGAGCGACTTGCCGAAGACTTCCGACTGGGCGACGGCGCGCTCGACAATCCGGACACGGTTGTGCTCGAGGCCGGCTCTGTTGAGGCGCAGCTGGGCGATGATCCGACCGCCCGTATGAGCGGTGGCGTCCTGTTGCGAAAGGATGACAAGCTCGCGGGCGCCGACTCGGCCTACTACGACCCTGACCAGCGGGCGCTGTTTCTCGAAGGCGGCGTGCGTTACGAGGATCCCGGCACGCAGATTCGCAGTCGCTCCGCGGAGTTTGGCTACGACATGGGGCGCATTCGCTTCGAAGGTGCGGACTTCTCCCTGGGCAGCAGCAACTCCCGCGGTGCAGCCGATTCACTCGAGATAAACGAAGCCGGAACGCTGACACTCACGGGCGTCGAGTACACGACCTGCCCGCCAGGTTCGGAAGACTGGCTGCTGCAAGGCAAGTCGATCGAACTCGACACGCGCGAGGGCATCGGCACGGCGAAGGGGATGCGGCTGCGTTTCTTCGATGTGCCCATCCTCTACCTGCCCTACATCTCGTTCCCGATTGGCGATGCGCGCAAGTCGGGCGTTCTGACGCCCGAGATCGGCAGCTCCGGACGCAGCGGCAATGAAATACGGGTGCCGTACTACTGGAACATCGCGCCCAACTACGACGCGACAATAACCCCGCGCCTGTTGACGAGTCGCGGCCTGCAACTCGAAACGCAGTTCCGCTACCTGACGCTTCGCAACGAAGGCACGATCACCGCCGATTACCTGCCCGACGATGACGAGGTCAATCGCACAAGGCACCAGATGCGCCTGACCCATCGAACGCTGTTCGATAACGGCTGGCGCAGTCGCATCAACTTCCGTGAAGTCTCGGACAGCCAGTACTTCGAGGATCTCGGCGGCAGCCTGAGCATTTCGAGTATCACGCACCTCGATCGTCACGTGAGCTTCGACTATTTCTCCGATCGCGTGTCGATGTTCGCCCAGGTGCAGGACTACCAGACCATCGACGACACGATCGCACCGAGCGACGAACCGTACCGCCGGCTCCCACAGGTGCTGGTAAATGCAAACCTGCCGCTCGGCCCGATGCGCTTCGGCGTCGACACCGAGCTCGTGAATTTCGATCGCGATACAGGTGCAACGGGTTGGCGATTCAATGCGGCACCGTCCGTGGAGCTGGCGCTCGGGCGTCCGGGATTGTTCTTCAAGCCGGCCGTATCCGTCGACTACACGACCTACGAACTCAGCGACACGTTGCCCGGAGAGGACACGACGCCGGAGCGCACCGTGCCAATTTCGAGTGTCGACACTGGCCTCATACTCGAACGCACAATGGCGAATGCGGGACGCATTCAGACGCTCGAACCGCGCCTGCTGTATGTACACATCCCGTTCCGTGACCAGAACAACTTCCCGGTCTTCGACACGATCACGCCGGACATCAACCTCGTGCAGCTGTATCGCAAGAACCGTTTTCTCGGTATCGATCGGATCGGCGATACGGATCAGCTCAGCGTTGGCGTAACGTCGCGCGTGCTCGATGTCGGCACAGGTCGCGAACTCTTGTCGGCAACGGTGGGTCAGACGCGTTACTTCAGCGATCGTATCGTGACACTGCCGGGAACCTCAGCCGCTACGTTCGAAACCTCGGACTACATCGCCCAGGTGCGCGTGCTGCTGCTTGAAAACGTCAACTTTGACTTCGGCCACCAGTGGGGCACGGGCGAGAACGGCACGACCAAGTCCGAGGCGCGCCTGCAGTACAGCCCGTCGCAGAACAAGATTCTGAACCTCGCCTATCGCTTCCGGCGCGACTCGCTCGAACAGGGCGATCTGTCTTGGTCCTGGCCTGTCGCAAAGCAGTGGAACTTCGTTGGCCGTTACAACTTCTCTTTCCGCGATCAGGAAGTCCTTGAACAGTTTTTCGGCCTTGAATACGAGAGCTGTTGTTGGGGTTTGCGTCTCGTATCGCGCCGTCATATCTCGACACGTGACGGAACTCGCGATTCGTCCTTCGGTCTGCAATTGGTATTGAAGGGAATGACGAGCGTCGGCACGGCTGCCGACAAACTGCTCGAACGTGGTATTCTTGGCTATTCTGCAGATCTTCGGTAGTAAAAATTGTTTAATATCAAGAACATATGCGCGGTTGCCGCATTAGCGACCGCGCCTGTCGCCGTCGCTGACGAGCTCTCCGAGACGGGTGAATTCCTCGATGGCGTGGCGGCTATCGTCAACGAAGGGGTGGTGCTCAAGAGCCAGCTCTACCTGCAGATCGACACGGTCGCAAAGAACGCCGAGCAGCAAGGCATTCCACTGCCGCCGATGGACGTCCTCGAGGAGCAGCTCCTCGAGCGCCTGATCCTCACGGAAATCCAGCTGCAGCGCGCCGCCCGCATCGGTCTGAACGTCTCGGACCAGAACCTGAACTCGGCGATTGCAAACATCGCCGCGCAGAACCAGGTGGCCTTTGAAGACATGCCTCGTCTGCTCGCGCAGGACGGCGTTGACTACGCGCAGTTTCGCCAGCAGCTCCGTGAGGAAATCACGGTCGACCAGCTGCGCCGCATCGAAGTGGGCCAGAGCATTAATGTCACGGAACGCGAGATCGAACAATGCGTTGCCGATCTCGAAGGTAACGTTGTTGCTAACTCCGAGTACCAGCTATCGCACATCCTGCTGACATTCAATGAAGCCGCAAGCTCGGATGAGATTCGCGAAGTCGAAGAGATGGCCAACGAAATCTACCAGCAGATTCAGGACGGTGCTGACTTTCGCGAGCTCGCGGTGCGGCATTCGAAAGGACCGACCGCATTGCAGGGCGGTTCACTCGGCTGGATGCAGGGTCAGCAGGTACCGACGGTATTCACCGATGTGCTGCAGGACATGGGTCGCGGCGAGGTCTCTGAGCCGATTCGCGCCGCGAGCAGTTTCCACCTTGTGCGTGTCGACGACCTGCGCAGCGCTGTGGAGCGAAGCGAGATCAACCAGGCCAACGTTCGCCATATCCTGATCATGCCCAACGAGATCATTGACGACGCAACAGCAAGGCAGCGCCTCGAGGAAGCCCTCGGCAAGATCCGTGACGGTGAGGACTTCGGCGAGCAGGCCAAGCTGCTGTCGGACGATCCGGGTTCCGCGAATCTCGGCGGTGAGCTCGGCTGGGCGGGACCGAACACGTACGCACCGGAGTTTGAAGCCACGATTGCCGCCAGCGAGATCGGCGTTATATCGGAGCCGTTCCGCACTCAATTCGGCTGGCACATTCTCGAAGTTATCGATCGCCGCGTTTACGACAACACCGAGGAAATGAAAGAGCGCAACTGCGACCTTCGCATCCGCAATGGCAAGATGGAGGAAGAGTCGCAGCTCTGGATTCAGCGGCTGCGTGACGAGGCGTTCGTAGAGCCCAAAATCTAGGCGTGACCGCGGCCAAGCCACTCGTCATCACAGCCGGCGACCCGGCGGGCGTCGGTCCTGAGCTATGCAATGCGCTCGCGGACAGCCGTTTTGTCGATGAGATCGTCGTCGTTGGCGACAACCGCCAGTTCGATAATCGCTTGCGCGTCATCGACACGCCATTCCCGACACCGGTAACGCCCGGCAAGCCCGACTCCGCCAATGCGGCGACTCTGCTCAAAGGCCTCAAGATTGCCGTGCGTGGCTGTCTCGACGGCGAATTCGGCGCCATGGTGACAGCTCCTCTCGCCAAGAGCGTGATCGCCGATAGCGGTGTGCCGTTCACGGGCCACACCGAATTCCTTGCGGAACTCTGCGGTGCGCCTCTGCCGGTAATGATGCTCGTTGCCGGCGATCTTCGTGTGGCCCTTGCCAGTACACATCTTCCGCTGCGCGATGTGGCGGACTACCTGACCGAAGACGGTATCGAAAAGGTCTTACGAATTCTCGAGTCCGACCTGCGCCTGAAATTTGGTATCGACGTGCCCGAAATTGTCGTTTGCGGGCTCAATCCACATGCCGGCGAAAGCGGACACCTTGGCGATGAAGAAGAGCGTTTCATCGCGCCTCTGATTGAGCGTCTCCGCGGCGAAGGCCTGAATTTGCGCGGCCCGCTGCCGGCCGACACCGCCTTCACACCATCTGCGGGTCACAAGGATGCCGTATTGGCGATGTACCACGATCAGGGCCTGCCTGTTCTGAAGTACGCAGGCTTCGGCCATGCGGTCAACGTCACGCTTGGACTGCCGATCATCCGCACCTCCGTCGATCATGGCACCGCCTTCGATATCGCAGGCCAGGTCAAGGCAGACGCGGGCAGCCTGCTCGCCGCCGTGACGCTTGCGGCGGACCTGGCAAATCGTTGATGGGCAAGCACCGCGCACGTAAGCGCTTCGGCCAACATTTCCTCACGGACTGGGGCGTCATCGATTCGATCATCCGCGCCATCAGTCCGTCCGAAGACGACGTGATCGTTGAAATCGGTCCCGGGCAAGGTGCCATCACAGAGCCGCTCGCGGAGCGCGCCGGTCACTTGCACGTGATCGAGCTGGACCGAGATCTCGTTGCGCAGCTGCGACAGCAGTACCGCGATCACGACAATGTCACGGTGCATGAAGCCGATGCGCTGCAAATTGACTTCTCGTCCATCGGCAACGACCTGCGAGTCGTAGGCAATCTGCCCTACAACATCTCGACGCCGCTGTTATTTCACTTGCTGAAGTTCCGCGACGAGATCATCGACATGCATTTCATGCTGCAGAGAGAAGTCGTCGAGCGCATGGCCGCGGTCCCCGGAACCAAGGCTTACGGCAGACTCGGCATCATGCTCGGTTGTCACATGAGTATCGAATCGCTTTTCGATGTGGAGCCCGACGCGTTTTCGCCGCCACCTGCAGTAATGTCGGCTGTTGTGCGGCTCGATCCACTGCCGCCCGGCACCTTTGAGATCAACGACGAACAGCGACTGTCAACGCTGGTTGCGACGGCGTTTATGCAGCGGCGCAAGACACTGCGGAACTCTCTGCGCAACGAAGCAAGCGGGCACGACTTTGAAGCTGTGGGTATCGACCCGGGGCAACGCCCGGAGCAAATTGCGATCGCTGACTACGTTCGCCTTAGCAATCACCTTGCCGGCAAATCAGGCTAGAATGCCGCCATGGATGACAAGCACTGCGACATTCGCATCAAGGTAGCGACGAGTTACATGGACGACCAGTCCCAACCGGACGCAGACCGCTATGTGTTCGCCTACACAATCACTATCTCCAACGATGGTGATGAGCCTGCCACGCTGCGCAGCCGTCACTGGATTATCACGGACGCGAACGGCAAGGTGCAGGAAGTGAGTGGCGATGGTGTCGTCGGCGAACAGCCGCATCTGAATCCGGGCGAAGATTTTCGTTACTCGAGCGGCGCCGTACTTGAAACGCCGGTCGGTGCCATGCAGGGCATGTACCGAATGGAAACGGACTCGGGCGATCATTTTGACGCGCCGATCGCACCGTTCACACTCGCAGTGCCCGGATTGCTTCATTAGGAGAACCTGCACGTGGGTGTCTACGCTATCGGCGATCTGCAGGGCTGCTACGATCCGTTCCGACGCTTGCTCGACGAACTGGATTTCGACCCCGCCGCAGACACGCTGTGGCTTACCGGTGATCTCGTTAATCGCGGTCCCAAGTCGCTGAAAACCCTGCGCTTTGTGAAGAGCCTCGGTGATTCCGTGATTACCGTGCTCGGCAATCACGACCTGCACCTGCTGGCGCTGCACGCAGGCATGGTGCGACGCGGCAAACGCTTCAGTTCGCTGAATTCGTTGCTCAAGGCCGACGATGTTGACGAGTTGTGTGACTGGCTTCGCCACCAGCCGCTGGCGCACTACGACAAGAAGCTCAAGACCATGCTCGTCCACGCGGGCACTTATCCGGACTGGAACACAAAGAAAACGCTAAGACGCGCGGCGGAGGTCGAAGCCGCGCTGCAGGGCGACGACTATCACAATGTGCTCGGCAAGATGTACGGCAACACGCCGACGAAGTGGTCCGGAAACCTGACCGGGTACAAGCGCCTGCGTTTCATTATCAACTGCCTTACGCGCATGCGTGTCCTGACGCGCGGTGGCCGACTGGACCTCAATTTCAGCGGCTCACCGTTTCGGGCGCGCCGCGGCCTGCGGCCGTGGTTCGAAGCCGAGGAGCGTGCATGGGCCGGTACGCGAATCGTCTTCGGGCACTGGTCAGCCCTTGGCCTGATCGTGTTGCCCGAGTACATTTCGATCGACACAGGCTGTATCTGGGGGCGACAGCTGACCGCCGTTCGCCTCGACAAACGTCGCCCCCGCGTCGTTCAGGTGCACGGACAGTACTGGTAGTACTCAGGCCGAATTGCTGACTCGTTCAAAACGCTGAAACGAGAATGCATGCTCATTGCGTTCGTCCGCGTCATGGTGTTCCTCATCCGCGAGCCGCCACTCCGAGTCGCTGATTGAAGGGAAGTACGCATCGCCTTCAACGTCGGCGTGCACGCGCGTCACGTATAGCCGGTCAGCGGCTGGCAGAAACAACGCATAGACCTCGCTGCCACCGATGACCATGACCTCAGCAGCATCGCCTGCCGCGCTCAGCGCCTCGTCGACGGATCCGGCGACGTCGCAGCCCTCGGCGGTGAAGCCCTGTTGCCGCGTAATGACGATGTTTTGCCGGCCCGGCAACGGCCGACCGATCGAATCCCAGGTTTTGCGGCCCATGATGATGGGCTTGCCGATCGTGACTTCCTTGAAGCGCCGAAGATCGTCAGAGAGACGCCACGGCAGTTCACCCTGCAAGCCAATGACGTGGTTCGTCGACGCGGCGACGATGAGACTGATCATGCGACGGACTCAGACCGCGACCGCGGCCTTGATGTGCGGGTGCGCTTCGTAATTGAGTATTTCGAAGTCGTCGTACTCATAATCGAAAATGCTTGGCGGACGACGTCTTATGGCGAGCGTCGGCAGTGGCAGCGGCTCTCGCTTTAGCTGCTCGTCGGTTTGCTCGAGGTGGTTCAGGTACAGGTGGCAGTCGCCACCCGTCCAGATGAACTCACCAACATTCAGATCCGCCTGCTGGGCAAGCATGTGCGTCAGCAACGCGTACGACGCAATGTTGAACGGCACGCCGAGAAAGATATCGCAGCTGCGCTGGTAGAGCTGGCACGACAACTTGCCGTCCGCGACGTAGAACTGGAACAGGCAATGGCACGGCGGCAATGCCATGTTGTCGATTTCGGCCACGTTCCACGCCGACAGGATAATGCGCCGCGAGTCCGGGCTGTTGCGAAGCTGGTCCATGATCTGCTGGATCTGGTCGACCTTGCGGCCGTCCGGCGTCGGCCAGTTGCGCCACTGCACGCCGTAGACGGGCCCGAGATCGCCGTTCTCGTCGGCCCACTCATCCCAGATCGAGACACCGTTCTCCTTGAGATAGCGAATGTTGCTGTCGCCCGACAGGAACCACAGCAGCTCGTGAATGATCGAGCGCAGGTGCAGTTTCTTGGTGGTCACGAGCGGGAAGCCCTGGCTCAGATCAAAGCGCATCTGGTGGCCGAATACGCTCAACGTACCGGTTCCCGTCCGGTCTTCCTTGCGCGCGCCCGTGTCCCGGACCAGGCGCATCATGTCCAGGTATTGCTGCATAAATCAGGCCGTCCTTTTGCGATAAGCAAGGGCGATCAGTAGCGCACCGCCGATGATCATTGGAAGCGACAGGATCTGTCCCATCGTCACCCAGTCGAGGGCCAGGTAGCCCAGGTGCGCATCCGGAACACGAACGAATTCGACCGCGAAGCGGAACACACCATAAAGCAGCAGGAACAAGCCCGTCACCGACATATACGGCCGCTCGCGACTGGTGAACAACCAAATGATAACAAACAGCACCAGCCCTTCGAGAATGGCCTCGTAGAGCATCGACGGATGAAGCACAATGCCGTCGACGTTGAATCCCCAGGGCAGGTCGGTCGGCTTGCCCCAGAGCTCGCCATTGATGAAGTTGCCGATGCGACCAAAAAACAGACCGAGCGGCACTAGCGGTGCAACAAAGTCGAGTACGCCCCAGGCCCTCACGCCGAGTTTGCGCGAGTACAGCCACATGGCGAGCATGACGCCGACGAGACCGCCGTGGAACGACATGCCGCCCTCGGTAATCTTGAACAGGTACAGCGGATCCGAGAACAGCTGGTCGGTACCGTAGAAAAGCGCGTAGCCGATGCGCCCGCCGAGAATTACGCCGAGCATCACGTAAAATGCCAGGTCATCGACCTGGGCCGGCTTGATGATCGACCAGGGCTTGATGGACCGCCGCCTCGCGAGCCACCAGCCAAGCACGAAACCGACCACGTACATGAGGCCGTACCAGCGCACGGCCAGCGGTCCGATCGAGAATATGATCGGATCAATGTCTGGGAATGTCAGCATGCGGGGTATGATAGAGGAATCTATGACGAATCGCCTCGCCCAGGAAACCAGCCCCTACCTTTTGCAGCACGTCGACAACCCCGTCGACTGGTACCCATGGGGTGAGGAGGCGTTTGCCGAGGCACGCAGTACCGGCAAGCCTATCCTGCTGTCTGTCGGGTACTCGGCGTGTCACTGGTGCCACGTAATGGCACACGAGTCATTCGAGGACCCGGAAACCGGGAAGCTGATGAATGAGCTCTTCGTCAACATCAAGGTCGACCGCGAGGAGCGCCCCGACGTCGACAAGATTTATCAGACGGCGCACCAGCTGATCACGCAGCGCCCCGGCGGCTGGCCGCTCACCATGTTCCTGGACGGTGAGGATCAGCGGCCGTTCTTCGGCGGCACGTATTTCCCCAACGAGGCACGGTACGGCATGCCTGCCTTTGCGGACCTCCTGAAGAACATCGCCTCGTATTACGACGAGAAGCGCGATGAGATCCGCGCGCAAAACGATCGCCTGCTCGACGTCTTCGATCGGCTCGAGCCTGCGCCGGCAGGCGGCGACCAGGCCTTTACGCGCGCACCACTCGATGCCGCACGCGAGACCTTCGAGCAGAACTTCGATCGCGAGTACGGTGGCTTCGGCTCCGCGCCGAAGTTTCCTCATCCAACAACGATTGACAGGCTGCTGCGTCACTGGCGAAGCACGGCGAACGACACCGAGCCCGACGTCGAGGCACTGTTCATATCTGCGCTGACGCTCACGCGCATGGCCGAGGGCGGCCTGTTCGATCACATCGGCGGTGGCTTCTATCGCTATTCAGTGGATCGCTACTGGCAGATCCCGCACTTCGAGAAGATGCTTTACGACAATGGCCCACTGCTCGCGCTTTACGCGCAGGCGGCCATTGCGAGCGGCGATGCCGCCTTCGCCGAGGCGGCCAACGCGACCGCCGACTGGATGTTAGCCGACATGCAGGACCAGAACGGTGGCTTCTACGCGACTCGAGACGCCGACTCCGAAGGGCATGAAGGACTGTATTACCTCTGGGACCCCGACGAGGTCAGTGAACTGATCGGCGACCGTTACGCAGTATTCGCACGACGCTTTGGCCTGGACCAGCCCGCCAACTTTGAAGGACGCTGGCACCTGACGGCGCGCGAGGCAGTCACAACCGACGAAGCCGCTATCATCGACGAAGCGCGCACGCTGCTTCTCCAACAGCGCAATACACGAGTGGCGCCGGGACGGGACGAAAAGCAGCTCACTGCCTGGAATGCCCTCGCCATACGGGGACTCGCCATCGCAGGCCGCGCGCTGGAACGTCCCGATCTCATTGACGCCGCCACCGGCGCGGCTGACTTCATACGCAGCCAGCTGGTCGACGGTGACCGGCTGCTCGCGAGTTTCAAGGACGGCGTCGCCCGCTTCCCGGCATATCTCGATGATCACGCATTTCTGCTCGATGCGTTGCTCGAACTGCTGCAGGCGCGCTGGAACTCAGACCATCTTGCATTTGCACAACAACTGGCAGAGATGCTGCTTGAGCATTTCGAAGACAGTGACAACGGTGGCTTCTGGTTCACCGCGAACGACCACGAGAAGCTCATTCACCGGAGTAAGCCTCTGGCTGACGAGGCTGTTCCTTCTGGCAATGGTATTGCAGCGTTTGCCCTGCAGCGCCTCGGATTCCTGCTCGGGGAGACGCGCTACCTCGATGCCGCAGAGCGCACGCTCCGAGCCGCGTGGCGCGCGATCGAGGAGTATCCACACGGCCATGTCAGTCTGCTGAATGCACTCGAAGAATACCTCGACCACCCCGAAGTCATCGTCATTCGCGGCGCGGACGAGGAGATCGATCGCTGGCGCGAAGCCGCCGCCAAGCTCTATGCGCCGCGGCGCCTCGTCTTTGCGATTCCGACGAGTGCAGAGAACCTGCCCGGCGTGCTCACCGACCGCAAGGCCGTAGAAGGTGAGACCGTCGCGTACCGCTGCCTGGGAACCCACTGCGAGATGCCCGTCACAACCTGGGAGGCGCTGGCTACCCGGATGGCTGGCTAGGGATACGCCGTCAGCGTATTGCCGGAAGCCGGCGTGATCTGCAACTCGTTCGGCCCACGGAAATCAACGCGCAACGAGTCGACGCGCATGCCGACATTGCGCAGCACCGCAAAATGCAGGTGCGGACCGCTCGTGAAACCCGTGTTGCCCGAATCAGCGATGTACTGACCCGCGCGCACGCGCTCGCCCGGCCGGACACGAATCGAGTTCCAGTTGAGATGCGCGTAAACAGCGAAGGTGCCATCGTCATGCAGGATACGCACGATGTTGGCCAGCTCAGCGTATTCGCTACTGTCTAAGCCACCCTTGTAGTTGTTGCTCGCGACGTCGAATACGATGCCGTCACGCGCCGCGACGATGTCCGTGCCAACCGGCATCGCCAGATCAACGGCATACATGCTGTCCCGGGTACGGTGCGTGATCGATTGGGGATAAGTCTGCGTGATCTCGAAACTGTTGCCCGCTGAGAACGGCGCCCGGTACACGTGGTCGATGTCCGGCTGTGCGGCAGGATCCCCTGGCAGGTAGACAAAGCGGTAACGCACGGCTGGCGCCGCAACGCCCGCGACGACAGGCAGCTCGAGCAAGACCTGCTCGCTGCGCGCAGGCAGCACCCAGTTCAATCGTTGGTCAGGGTGCGGATATTCGACACCGATGATGCTGTCGAAATCGATTACGACTTCCATCGGTGCGTGGAAGCGATTCACGGCCGAGAACGTCATGCCGTTCTCGGTAAGCTCGTGAGAAACGATGACCTCGCCTTTCTCGACGCGGCCACGTATGGATCGGGTTTCGGCCTCGCTGCCATCGTCGGGCGGACGGTCCGAGTAGATCCACTCGCCGTTCTCGCCGCGGTACTTGTAGAGAGTCTGTGCGCCCACGATCCCGGATGCCACCAGGGTCGCCATGAGCACTAGTGCCGTCAGTCTACGATGTTGAGTCCGAGCCAAGGTCTGTACGCCTCCAGCCTTCTCGTGTACGACGAATCTCGTACGCGGGCCAGTATTGTGTGTCCAGCTTCAGTGTAATCACCTCGGCCGTACCATTCCATGACTTGGTCTTGAGGCGCACCGACTCGCGGTGGCCTATGTCCTTCACAGCATCTATGAACGCCTGCAGATTCGGCGTCGGGGTCTCATTCACTTCAACGACGCGGCGGCCGGCCCAGAGCCCGTAGCGAGTGGCCGGCGAGCCGTAACTAAAGTAGGCGATGTAAACGCCATCGGTCGACACGCCGCGTTGCGCGGCCATCGCCCGATGCGGATTCTGAATCAGTGCACCAGCCCACGAGATGGCGCGGTCAATACCGTCACCGTTGAGGGCCGCCGTCTGAAGCTCGATCTCGAGTGCCTCACCGTTTCGCCAGACGGTGACGGTCACCTCGGGCTTTTGCACCGCGAGCTCCAGCTCACGGAATGACGTCACGACTTCACCATCGATAGCGAGCACCATGTCGCCGTTCTTGAGCAGCTCCGCAGCAGGCGTTCCGGCGACAAGGCGCGTAATGCTTAGCGCGCGGCGCCGCACCGGGTTGTTTTCCTCGAGCCGCTCGACCCAGTCCTCGTCGACACCCATTTTGCGCGCGGCGAACAGTGGCGCGTAGACAAATTCGGCTTCGAGCGAATAGAACGGGCGGTCCTCGCGGACGGTTTCAACGAAATGCTGTGCCAGGTCTGAGCCGACACCGCGATTGACCTGTGCCGAATCGCCGCCGCCCTGTACGGCGAAGCTCGACCAGGTCGCAAGTACCTCACCGCGCCTGTTGATCAGGACCCCGTCGAAGTCGCTCGGTCCATTGACGAGTGAGACAGCCTCGATGTTGGAATCACGAAAACGGAGCGTGCGCGACAGCGGCAGTATCAACGGGTCTACCGAGGCGACCGTGCTCTGCTGATGCACGAGCTGGTGATCGCCTTTGATGCCGACTACCCAGACGTCATCGCCCGGCTTCAGCGTCTTCGTGTTGAACGTCGCCGCCTCTACCGGCGTCGTGCCGATGCTGGCGGGATCGTAGGAAACAATCGCGTAGTTATGCAGCGGGTGCAGCTGCTCAATCTTGCCTTTGACCTCGAGCGACCCGGCAAACGTGATAGTCACGTCGCCGATCGCAATCGGCACCGTGTTGCGATCGACGAGAATGTAGCCGCGCTCTGTGTCCACGATCAGGCCGGTACCGTAATAGTGCCGATCGGCGACACCCGACAGGGTGTATGGCAGGTCGAAGGTAACGACGACAAGGGACGGGGCAATGGACTGAACAATCGGGTCCTTGAACCGGGTAAGGCGCGTACTGCCTGTTTCAGGTGGCTTCGGCGGGGGGCCGTCCGCAAGGTCACGGCATGGCCAGACGCCCAGATCATCGTCGCGCGCGCAGCGCCGCGACGGGAACCAGACGCGGTCCATCTCGAGCAATCGCACGATGGAGTTTTGCGGGTTCTCCATCGTGACATAGCGCACGAGAGCCCGCTCGCCGTCGGCGAGCTCCGCCAGCGCCGCTTCAAACTCGTCGAGTGTATTGACCGGCTCGCCGTCCATTTCGGTGATGACGGCCCCGCGCGGAATCGCCGCACGTGACAACAGGTAGCCCGGGTTCGCAACATAGACGCCCTGGACCGCACGGTTGTAATGCCGAGCCTGCTGGTAGGAAAGCGGGTTGACGATCGCGTCGCCGAATTCGAGGTACTCGTCGGGCGTAATAGCGTGCAGATCGTCCACCAGGATGGTCGCTTCGATACGCTGGCCTCCGCGCTCAACCTGGATTGCGATTTCCTCGCCCACATGGTCATCGAGAATCGCGGCGAGCGGCACGAACTCGATCACAAGTTCGCCGTCGACGCGGATCAGAATGTCGCCAGGGGCCAGCACTTCCGATGCCGGTGAGCCGGGAATCACCTGGTCTACCGTCAACATGCCAGTCTGCTCCGGGAACCGTTCGCGCGCGAGCGACTCGGATTCCTCAGTCACACCCAGGCGACGCAGTTCGTCATAGGGTTCACTGCGAAATGTTGTCTGCAGCGTGCCTCGCGTTACGTCCTCGCCCTTCTGCAGTTCCTGCAAAGCGCGCTCGATGCGATCGAGTGGCAGGAAGAAACTGCTGGCGGCCGAGTTGTTTGCGCCCGCATTCAGCGCGACGACCTCGCCTTCGATATTCACGACAGGCGAGCCTGATGAGCCCCCGGACGTGCCCGACGCGGCTTGCAGATAGAAAGTATTGAAGTCGTTGTACTTGCCGCGACCGTACTCGGGAGCCTGGCGATCCAGGCGAGCGATCGTGCCGGCGAGAATCGACAGCTGCTCACCAGCATCGTTGCCGATGACGCGAATCTCTTTGCCGATGCCCGCCGAGTCCGGGACGAGTGGCAGCTCGACGGGCTCGATGTACCGCAGGTCCTCAGGGTCGTAGCGGAAAAAACCGAAGTCGTGCACAGGGTCACGGTAGACCGGCGTGAGCGCAACTTCCTCGTTGTTGCGGAAGACGGCCTCCGCGATGACCGGGCCGGGCGTAACGACGTGGCGATTGGTCAGGATCAGGCCGCGCTCGGCATCCACGACGAAGCCAGTCGCCTGGCTCGAGGTGTTCCACTCGGTATCGAAGGCGCGCGTGCTGTCCACTCGAATCGAGACGACGCCGGAGGATATCCGCTCGAGTGTTTCGGTCCACGCCGGCTCCTCCGCATGCGCAGCGGGGAGCAATAACAACAGCGCGGCACCAGCCGCCAACATCCTGCCAAAAGTCATAATTTTCCTGAATTCTGCGATAGAAATGGGGACATTCTGCTTTTTTCCCTTCCAGTTCGACAGCAGTCACACGCCGAAGGTCCGCGGAAAAAAGCAGAATGTCCCCATTTTCGGCGGGCCGCAGGGGTTCCCTATTTCAGCAGAATCAGGCGATTAGCGCGACTGCACAGGTCACAGATGGGGTGACTGACTCACTCGGGGGCGTAGCGCAGATCGAGTTCGCGGGCTGCTTTCACGTCGTCGAGGCGCCGCACCGGCATCTTGTAAGGCGCTTCCTTGAACTGCACGCCCTGCTCCTTCGCTTGCGTCACGATATCGATCATCGCGGCCACGAAGTTATCGAGCGTTTCCTTGCTCTCGGTCTCGGTCGGCTCGATCAGCAGACACTCGGGCACGAGCAGCGGAAAGTACGTCGTCGGCGCATGATAGTTGTGATCCAGCAGCGCCTTGGCGACGTCCATCGCGGTCAGGTGATAGTCCTTCGCCTCGTGCTTGAGCGTGATAATGAACTCGTGGCTCGCGCGACGGTTAGGAAACGCAAGCTCAAAGCCCGCATCGCGCAACCTGGCCATCAGGTAGTTCGCATTGAGCGTTGCGTACTCGGCGACCTTTTCCATACCGTCGCGACCGACCATGCGCATATAGACATACGCGCGCAGCAGGACGCCTGCGTTACCCATGAAACCGGAGAGCCGCCCAATCGTCTGCGGGAAATCGTCTTCGGTCGCCCAGTCGTACACGGTCTCGCCGTCCACCTCCGTCTCCTTCACGACGGGTACGGGGATGAACGGCAGCAGGCGCTTGTTAACGCCGACCGCACCCGAACCCGGACCACCGCCGCCGTGCGGCGTCGAGAAGGTCTTGTGCAGGTTCATATGGATGACGTCGAAGTCCATATCGCCCGGACGAACCTTGCCGAGAATCGCATTGAGGTTCGCGCCGTCGTAATACAGCAGGCCGCCGGCTTCGTGCACCATGTCGGCGATGTCTTTGATATGGCGTTCGAATACGCCCAGCGTCGACGGATTGGTGAGCATAATGCCCGCCGTCTTCGGGCCAAGTACGCCTTTAAGTGCCTCTATGTCGACGTCACCGTCGGACAGTGTTGGGATTTCCTTGACGACACAGCCACACATATTGGCGGTTGCCGGATTGGTGCCATGCGCCGCGTCAGGAACGATAATCTCGGTGCGCTCGGTGTCGCCGCGCGAATCGTGATACGCCTTGATCATCGCAACGCCGGCCAGTTCGCCCTGAGCGCCAGCCATTGGCGTCAGTGACACTTTGACCATGCCCGTCACTTCCTTGAGCATCTGCTGCAGTTCGTGCATGCACTTCATGAATCCCTGGCCGAAACGGACCGGGCCCAGGGGATGGCGTCCCGCGAACTCGGGCAGCAACGCCAGCGAATTGCAGGCACGCGGATTATATTTCATCGTGCATGAGCCCAGCGGGTAGAACTGGGTGTCAATCGAGAAGTTCTTCTGCGACAGGCGCGTGTAGTGCCTCACGACCTGTAGCTCGGAGGCCTCCGGCAAGCCAGGCCTGTCTTCTCGCAGGAACTGCTTCGGAATACCCAGGTCGTCATCCGCTGTCGGCGCCTGGGCGAATGCCCTGCGTCCGCTGCGCGATTTCTCAAAGATCAGTTCACTCATCGATATCAATTCCCAGCGCGCGGAAGGCCGCAGCGTAGTCGGGCTCCTGCGTAATGTCTTCAATGTGCTCGCGGTGCACGACCGTGTTGTTCTCGTCGAGCACGACGACGGCCCGCGAGAACATGCCGGCCAATGGTCCGTCCATGATCTGCACACCGTAATTCTCGCCAAACCCGGCGTGACGAATCGCTGACAGGCCCTCGACATTGTTCAGGCCGTGTTCCTTCTGGAAGCGCTTGTGCGCGAACGGCAAATCGTAAGACACCATGAGCAGAGCGAGATCTTCTTCCCCGTCAGCGTAGCTGTCGAATTTGCGAACAGATTCGGCACAGACCGGCGTGTCGATGCTGACGAAAATATTCAGAATCTTGCGCTTGCCGGTCCAGTGCGCCAGCGAGACGTCCTGCAGCTTGGTATTGACGAGCGATACGTCCGGCGCATGACTGCCGACGCGCGGTAGCTCGCCGAAGGTCTGGTAGCTACTGTTGTCGAACAGAATCTTTGCAACGATTGTCCCGGTCATTTGCCCATCGCCCCCTTGAACGCCCCAATACACGCGTCAATGTCGGCCTCTGTCTTGGTCTCGGTCGCGCAGATGAGCAGCGCGTCGGTACCGGCATGGTCCGTCAGGTCGTAGCCACCGATGATATTCCGGTCGGCAACCGCATCGAGGACCGGCGCGACGGGCCGATCGAACTTGAGCGCGACTTCGTGGAAGTAGGGTCCGTCATACAGCCGCTCGATACCGTCGATCTCACACAGGCCATCGACGAGACGCGCCGTATTGGCATGCGATCGGCGCGCGACGTGAGCGATGCCGTCAACGCCCAGCAAGGACATATAGATCGTCGACGCTGTGACCATGAGTCCCTGGTTTGTACAGATGTTCGATGTCGCTTTGGTACGGCGAATATGCTGTTCGCGAGCCTGCAGGGTGAGCGCGAAACCGGGGTTACCGTCGAGATCGGTCGTCCGGCCGACAATTCGGCCAGGCATCTGGCGGACGTGTTTCTGCTTGCAGGTCATATAGCCGTAGTACGGTCCACCCGAGGACAGGGGGACACCAAGCGGCTGTCCTTCGCCACACGCAATATCCGCGCCCTGCTCGCCCCACTGACCCGGCGCCTTCATAAGCGCGAGCGAAACAGGATTCGCGATGCCGATGGCAAATGCGCCTTCCGCATGCGCCCAGTCGGTCAGCCGGTCGACATCTTCCAGCGTTCCCGGGAACGAGGGCTGCTGCATGACAACGGCAACCGGGTTTTTGCCCTCTGGTAACTGATCGAACGCGACGTTGCCCGTCGTTGCGTCCTGCGGCAACCACTCGAACGTGAGGCCCTGCCCGCCCGTGATCGCGTGCGCGACCTTTTCGTAGACCGGGTTGACGCCCGGCGCCAGCAGTACGAGGCCGGTCTTGACCCGCCGATTGGCACGCACGGCCATGAGCGCAGCCTCGGCCAGGCCCGACGCGCCATCGTAGAGGGACGCGTTGCTGACATCGAGACCCGTCAGCGCCGTGATCATCGTCTGGTACTCGTAGATCGTCTGCAGCGTGCCCTGGCTCGCCTCGGCCTGGTAGGGCGTGTACGCGGAGTAAAATTCGCCGCGCGTGGCGATGTCCCAGACCGCCGCCGGGATGTGGTGCTCATAAGCGCCGGCACCGATATAGCACTGCGGGGATCCGTCCTGGTGCGCGCGCTCACGCATCAGTCGCGTTATCTGCATTTCGCTCAACGCTTCGGGAACGCCGTAGAGGTGTTCGATACGCAATTCCTTCGGAATCTCGTCAAACAGTTCCTCAATGGAGTCGGCGCCGATAGCCTCGAGCATCTCCCGAGTGTCTTTCTCGGTATGGGGAATAAATGGCATGTGTGGGTCTGCCCTTGTTAGTCGTCCAGTTCGTCCAGCAGCTGCTGGTAAGCATCCGGCGACATGAGTTCGCCCTCGTCGATGTCGCCGACGGTCAGGCGCACGATCCAGCCGTCGCCATACGGGTCGGCATTGATCTTCTCGGGCTCATCGGCCAGCTCTTCATTGACTGCCGAAACGTTGCCTCCAACAGGTGCGTAAACATCGGATGCCGCTTTTACAGATTCCACAACGGCCATGTCGCCACCTGCGTCAACATCCTGCCCAACCTCCGGCAGCTCAACGTAGACGAGGTCACCGAGCGCCGTTGCAGCATGTTCGGTAATGCCCACGGTGACCGATCCGTCGCTCTCGCGACGCAGCCACTCGTGATCGTTGGTGTAGAGGAGATCTCCCGGCAATTCACTCATTGTGCTTCTCCTGGTGTTTGTTCTTGTAATACGACGTCAAACGTCGATGCGTATTTCGCCGTTGCGAACGAACGGCGTTTTGACGATACGCGCGTTCAGCAACTTGCCCCTGACTTCGACCTGGGCACGATCGTATTCCCCGGCGGGTACCCGCGCGAGCGCAATCGAACGCCCGATTGTTGGCGAAAACCCACCGCTCGTGATCTCGCCCTCACCGACGCCGTCGACGACGACCTTCATGTGGTTGCGCAGCACGCCCTTGTCTTCAAGTAGCAGACCCACGAATCGTCGTATGTCTGTATCTTCGCGCTGCTTCTCGAGTGGAGCGCGGCCAATGAAGTCTCGGTCGCCGGGCTCCCAGGCCACGGTCCAGCCGAGGCCGGCCTCCAGTGGCGAAATCGTCTCATCCATATCCGAACCGTAGAGGTTCATGGCCGCTTCGAGACGCAACGTATCGCGCGCGCCCAGACCGCACGGCACAACGCCTGCGGCGAGCAGGCGGTCCCAGACAACGGGCGCCTCGGCTGCTGGAAGTACGAGCTCCCAGCCATCTTCACCCGTGTAACCCGTGCGTGCGACAAACCACTCGCCTGCAAACGTGCCGGTGAAGGGTTTCAACGCGAGCGTTGCATCGCGGTGCTCCGCGGCAATGCACGGGGCAGCCAGCTCGCGGGCTTTCGGTCCCTGCACGGCCATCATCGCGAGCTCCGCACGCTCGACCACGCTGACGCCGAAGTCCTCGGCCTGCTTGCGGATCCAGGCGAGGTCTTTTTCGCGCGTCGCCGCGTTGACCACAAGGCGATAGTCCTCGTCGCCGACAAAATAGATGATCAGGTCATCGATAACCCCGCCGTCAGGATTGAGCATGCAGGTGTACAGCGCCCTGCCATGCTCCTTGAGCTTCGCGACGTCGTTGGCGACGAGGTGCTGCAGAAACTCGCGCACGCGCTCACCGGACAGGTCGACAACGGTCATGTGCGAGACGTCGAAAACACCGGCATCCTGGCGAACCGCGTGATGTTCTTCCTTTTGCGAACCGTAGTGCAGCGGCATGTCCCAGCCGCCGAAATCCACGATGCGTGCACCAGCCTCAACGTGCTTGTCGTAAAGCGGAGTTTTGGAACCCATAGGACACGTCCGTAATCGCAACACAAAAAAACGGGGCGGCAGGCACCGCTGCCTGCCGCCCCTCTGTCCTTGTATACCTGAGAGATCAATAGCCTGGGATACCCCTGCCACATACCCCTTCGGTGGGCCATTCAGGCCTCTCTCCAGAGCTGATCAGCGAACGCAGTCCTTCTGCCTGAGCGTTTCCGAGCGAGTTGCGCCTTCGGCGCCCCGATTCAACGGGGTCTCTTCTGCGGCCGCTATTGATCAGTGGTCGAATCATAGCCAATGCCCCAGCCGGTTGCCACCGGCAACCCGGACGGTGACAATGCGTGCTCCATAAATCAGGGGCTTGGCATGGTTTTTCGTGGTCTTGGACTCGCACTAATGCTCTTCGCTGCGTCTGCCGCAGCACAAGCGGACGCTGCGACGGAATTCAAAACGCTGCTCGACGAACACTGGGAATGGACGCTCGCCAGCGCACCGATCATGGCATCGACGATGGGAGATCGGCGTCGTAACCAGGAATGGGGCGATATGAGTCTCGGCGCAATCGAGCAACGGCGGCAGGACACCAAGGCATTCCTGCGACGCGTCTACGCGATCGATCGCGCCGTCCTGAACGAAGCCGATCAGCTCAATCATGAGCTGTTCCGCCGGCACCTCGAGGACCAGGTCGACGAATACCGGTTCAACGCTCATTGGCTGCCGTTTTCTCAGCGCGGCGGTGTGCAGAACATGGATAACCTCGCGAACCGGGTCCGCATTTCGACACTGCAGGACTACGACGACTGGCTGGCCCGACTCGGCAAGATCGATGACGTGATTGACCAGACAATTGCGCTCGCCGAGCAGGGCCGCAAGTCAGGCCTGATGCCGCCGCGCATCGTCATGGAACGCATCCCGGACCAGATTGCTGCGCAGGTTGTCGAGTTTCCGGTCGACAGCCCGTTTTTCCGGCCATTCGAGAAGATCCCCGAGTCATTCTCCGCTGCTAACAGGGAGCGTCTGCGCGCCGAGGCGATCGAGGTCATCGAGGGCACGGTCATCCCCGCGTATCGAAAACTCGATCGCTACTTCAACAACAAGTATCTGCCCGCGACACGCGAGAGTATCGGTCTGTCCGACCTGCCGAACGGCGCCGCGTGGTATGAGTTCCGCGCACGTTCGTATACGACCACGCCATTGACGCCGGACGAGATTCATCGCATCGGACTCGATGAGGTCAAGCGCATTCGCGACGAGATGATGCTGGTCATCGCCGAGGTCGGCTTTGAGGGCACGTTCCAGGAGTTCCTCGAGCACCTGCGCACGGATCCGCAGTTCTACTTCGATAATCCGGCCGACCTCTACAAAGAGTATCTCGCGACCAGCAAACGCATTGATCCCGAGCTCGTCAAGCTGTTTGGCAAACTGCCGCGCATGCCCTACGGTGTGCAGCCAATCCCCGATTCGATCGCACCGGACACGACGACCGCCTACTACTCACGACCCGCGGCCGACGGCAGCCGGGCTGGTATTTACTGGGTCAATCTCTACAGGCCCGAGGTCCGGCCAAAGTACGAGATCGAGGTCCTCAGCGTGCACGAGGCTATGCCGGGCCATCACCTGCAGCTCGCACTGCAGCAGGAACTCGGCGAGATGCCGGAGTTTCGCCGCTTTACCGGCTTCACGGCCTTCGTCGAAGGCTGGGGTCTGTACAGCGAGCGCCTTGGTTACGACCTGGGTTTGTACAAGGACCCCTACTCCCGGTTCGGCCAGCTCACGTACGACATGTGGCGTGCGGTGCGGCTCGTTGTCGACACCGGCATCCACTACAAGGGCTGGACGCGCCAGCAGGCGATTGATTTCTTCAAGGACAATGCAGCAAAGACCGAGCACGATATCGTCAACGAGGTAGACCGCTACATCGTCTGGCCGGGCCAGGCGCTCGCCTACAAGATCGGTCAGCTCAAAATTCTGCAGCTACGCTCACGTGCCGAACTCGAACTTGGCGAGCGTTTCGATATCCGGGCATTTCATGACGAGTTGCTCGGCGCCGGCGCCCTGCCGCTCGACCTGCTCGAGCGGCGCATGGACAAGTGGATCGCTACGCAGTAAGTCAACTGCGCAGCGATCTACTGCTCCATAAATTGCGCGATCGCGATAGAAGCGCCTAGTCGTCCGTCCAGTCAGGAATCCGCCCCGGAGTCCACGGCGCGCCCTTGAGTTCAAGCGCATTTTCGAGCGCAACGAGATCCGTCGATAACGTTCGCAATGCCTGCAAGGCAACCGCGAATTCCTGCGCCGCAACGGCATAGGAGTCCTTGTAGTTGCCTCCCGCAGCCGACTGCGAGAATACAAGGCCGTAGTAGAGGTTTGATGCACGCGACGAGACGGACATCGGCGTTGGCTCATTACGGCCACCTACCGTTGCGTCGCCGTTGATCGCGACACTGACGTCGGCGAGGCGTATCGACAGCTGCTGCAACAAGTCTCGTTCCGCGTCGCCGGCGCTCGGTGTTTCAACGATCGCGGCACGCACGTGCGCGATACGGTTTTCGAGTTCGGCGATCGCTCTCGTGCTGCCGGCGACCGCACGCTGCAGGTCCGCGACCTTGATCTGGAACGCCTGCAATGCGCGACGATCCGACGTGATTTCGGGGCTTGAATCCAGCGATTTCACGGTAAACGCCTGCGCATCGCCGGTCTCCTCGAGCACGCCATCGCGCAGCACGGCGAGCCTTACGCTGTACTCGCCGGGAATGACCATAGGGCCGGCCGGGTCAGGCATCCAATAGGGCCTTTCACCGGTGTCAGCGAGATTGACCGGATCAGGCGGCGGTAAGCGCAGGTCCCACGCTGTGCGATGCAGGCCCTTGCCGGCATTGCCTTTGACCTTGCGAATAAGCTTGCCTGCCGAATCGCGAACGACGAGGTACACGGCCGGATCCTGCTCGCGATCCTCCGTGCGGAGCGCATCCCATGACGGATACGGCGTGTCGCCGCCTTCCTTCTCGATCTCGATTTCGCGCTCGCGACGCACGGCCTTGCGGGATTTCACGCCGTCCTCGAGGTAGTACGTGAACACAGCACCGTTAGGCGGGTTCGGTGCCGTAAAGAACGCGGCCCCCATCGAACCTTTCTCGCGGCCATCCCAAAGATCGCCCTCGATGTAGAGCCACGGATCGCGAACCTCGAACAGCTCCATGCTATCGAGCGAGCCAGCGCTGGTCCGCAGCGCCGCGTAGTCATCGAGAATGTAGATGCCACGACCGAAGGTGCCGACAACGAGGTCACTCTCGCGCGCCTGGATCTCGATATCGCGGACAGAGATCGTCGGGAAGTTGCCCTTGAGCTGGTACCACGACCCGCCGCGGTCTTGCGTAAAGAACAAGCCAAACTCGGTACCGACGAACAGCAGGTTTGGATTGACGTGATCTTCGACAATCGTATGTGCAGACCCCCATTCGGGCAGGTCGCTTGCGATCGACTTCCAGGTTCGGCCGCGATTGTCGGAGCGCAGCACGTAGGGCTTGTAGTCGCCTCGCTTGTGATTGTCGAAGACCGCGTAGACAACGTCATCATCATGTGATGACGCCAGCACGTCCTCGAGTAAGGACATGTCCGGGACCTTGTCAAACTTCGTCGTACGGCGCCAGGTCGATCCCCCGTCCTCGGTTACGTTAAGCACGCCGTCGTCGGTACCGACGTAAATCAGGCCTTCCTGCAATGTGCTCTCGCTGAGGCCAATGGCACTGCCGTAGATCGAGGTCGAATCGTTTTTGGCGATCGTGTCGATGCCCCAGACGCGTCCCATGACGTCGAGCTTGTTACGGTCAAGCTGGCGCGTCAGGTCCGGACTTATCTTGCGCCAGCTGTCGCCACGGTCGTCGGAGCGGAACAGGTACTCGGCTGCATAGTAGAGGCGCTTCGGATCGTGCGGGCTGACAAGCAGTGGCGTGTTCCAGTTCCATTTGTAGTTGTTCTCGCCGCTTTCCGGATGCGGCACGATGAAGACGCGCTCCTGCGTACGGCGGTCGTAGCGCGCGAGTCCGCCATATTGGTACTGTGCATACAGGATATCCGGGTCTGTCGGGTCGAACTGCGGTTCATAACCGTCGCCACCGAGCACCAGGGTCCAGTCAGAGTTTGTGATCCCGTGTACCACGGTCGTGCGGGACGGCGCGCACAACGAATTATTGTCCTGCGTCCCGCCGCAGACGTTGTAAAACGGTTCCGCGTAGTCCGGCTGAATCCGGTAGAACTGCGTAATCGACAGGTTGCGCACGTGCCGCCACGTAGTGCCGCGGTCCCACGACTCATAGATACCGCCGTCGCCACCGATGTAGAGGTGCTCAGTGTTCTTCGGATCGATCCAGAGCGCGTGATCATCGACGTGACGATGGTCCATCGATATCGCTGCGAACGTCTTGCCACCGTCCTCGGATTTCATCGTGAACGTATTCAAGGCGTAGACCCGCTCGGGGTTGTGCGGATCGACGACGAGTTCGTTGTAGTACTGCGGACTTGTCGTCATGTACGACGACTGCTTGGTCCAGTTGCTGCCGAAGTCGGTCGAGCGATAGACGCCTTTCTCGTCGTCGTTCGCCTCGATTATCGCGTAGATCATATCCGGCTCGCTCGGCGCGCCGGCGAGGCCGATACGACCCATGTGATCAGACGGTAAACCGGAGCTGACCTCTGTCCAGGTCTTGCCGCGGTCCATACTCTTGTGAATGCCGCTGCCCGGTCCGCCATTGATCAGTACCCAGACGTGCCGGCGGCGCTGGTAGCTCGACGCCACGATGATGTCGGGGTTTCGTGGATCGACTACGAATTCGTTAACACCCGTGTGCTTGTCAATGTCGAGGATGCGGTCCCACGAATCGCCACCATCGGTCGTGCGATACAGGCCTCGATCACCGCCGTCGCTCCACAGCGGTCCCTGCGCGGCAACGAGCACTTCGTCGGAGTCGTCAGGGTTGATCCAGATCTGGCTGATATGGCCCGAGTTCCTGAGACCGACGTTCTTCCAACTCTTGCCACCGTCAGTCGACTTGTAGACGCCGTCACCGTAGGCGACGCTGCGCTGCGCATTGTTTTCGCCCGTGCCGACCCAGATCGTCTTCGTATCGTTGGGGTCGAGCTCGACAACACCGATTGCATAGGACCCCTCGTTGTCAAATATCGGTGTCCAGGTGATGCCACCGTTATCGGTCTTGAAAAGGTTGCCTGATGCAACACCGACCAGGAACTCGTGATCACTGCCGGGATAGAAGGCGAAGTCCGAGATGCGGCCTGACGTAATGGCCGGCCCAATGTGCCGCAACGGCAGAGACGCGAGCGGATTGGCCTCCTTGTCGTCATCCGCGGCACTCGCCGGTGCAAATCCGAGAACAAGGAACAACCCCAGGACAACAAGCAGACTTGAGCGAGCAATCATTGATTTCCCCATTAGAGTTGGAATTCCCGCCGGGCAACGGCAGCGCGTTCCCCCGGCGAAGCTGAAGCATTGTATATAGCATCGATGCGTGAAATACGATCGGTCAGACCGACACCGTTCGCAATCTGAATATTCAGACCGGGCCGCGCGTTCATTTCGAGGATCAGCGGACCACGGTCGCGATCGATCACCATGTCGACACCCAGGTAACCAAGCCCGGTGACTTCGTACCCCTTTGCCGACGATTCGAGAATGAACGTCCAGTGCGGAATCTCAAGACCTGCGACGAGCGCACCTGTATCCGGGTGATCTTCAACGACCTCATCATCGAGGACACCGTTCAGCGTTCTTCCGGTACCCATATCGATACCTGCGCCGACCGCTCCCTGGTGCAAATTCGCCTTGCCGTCCGACGCGCGCGTCGGCAGGCGGACCATAGCCATGGCCGGATAACCGCGATACACGACCACACGCACGTCCGGCACACCCTGGTAAGAGACATCGGCGAACACCGGATCGAAACGCACGCAGTATTCGATCAACGCCTTGTCGGGATTGCCGCTGAGACTGTATTGCCCGCCGACGATGTTTGACAGGTGATACAGAATCTCACCTTCGGAAACGATCATGCCGCTCGACAATCGATAGCAATCACGCTTGCGCTGGCTACGGCCTGTGACGACGATGATCCCGTCCCCGCCGCTGCCCTGGGCCGGTTTGATGACGAAGCTCTCGCGATTCGTGACGATGTCCGGAAACGTGCTGACCTCCCCCTGGTTGGTAATGACACCGTAGAGATCCGGCACCGGCATCCCTGCGTCGAGCGCCAACTGCTTTGTCAGAACCTTGTCGTCAACCCTTGGGTACAGGCTGCGCGGATTGAGGCGCATGATGAATTCGGAGTTCCGCTCATTGAGGCCAAGAACGCCGGCTTCGCGCAGCTTCTTCGCAACCGCGAACATCAACCGTTCCCGAGCGCCTTGAAGCGCTTGAGTTCCGTCAGGCGATAACCGGTGTAGCGGCCCGCGAGCACGACGAGCGCCAGGACGACGAGCAGCAGCTCGGGGAAGGTGAACACCAGGTGCTCAACCGCGGCGATGCCCATGAAGATATAAGCTCCGACAGCAATGACGAGGCTACCGAGCCCCGCGCGAATCGCATCAGCCGCGCCTCGCTCCTCCCACACGACCGACATGCGCTCAATGGTCATTGCAATAATAACCATCGGGAACAGGGCCACCGAAAGGCCGGTTTCCATGCCAAGCCGGTGCGAGGTCAGGCTGATGAACAGCATCAACAGCACGACGACAATGAGCACGGCGCTCAGACGTGGCACCAGCAACAATCGCAGGCGTTCGAGCAGGAAACGAATACTGAGGCCGAGCGCAACGAGCAGCGTGAACAGGATGACGCCCCAGACTAGCTTGGTCTCGCGGAACGCCAGCGCGATGAGCACAGGCATGAAAGTGCCGAAAGCATCGATTCCAACAATGTTGCGCATGACAACCATGACCAACGCCCCGATCGGGATCATGAGAAGCACGGCGTACACAGCCTGGGTACGAATCGGCAGGCTGTAAAGCGAAAAGTCGAATGCGCTCGAGTCCTGCTGCGCGGCCTGGGTCTCGGCGATGGCAATCGCGTCTAGATGCGTTTGCTGGACGGCGAAATCGACGCGAACATTGCTGCCTCCCTCGACACTGACGAGCGGTTCGCTGCCGCGCCACCAGACGAAGAAGCGCTCTGGTAGCGCCTGCTCGCCCGTTGCCGGATTGAAATACAACCACTGATCGCCGTCGTGCACTTCGAGCCACGGCACAAGCGCCGCGCTGCGCTGCCTGCCGGACAACGGCAATCCATGGACAACGCGAGCCGGTATGCGCGCCGCCGCGAGCAGCGTGGTCGCGATACCGACAAATTCGGTCTCGGACGCAACGCCCGACAACAGCAGCTCGACATTCGGGTCCGGCGAGGGGTCGTTCAGTCGGCGCAGCAGCTCCGTCGCGAACGACGACGTGTCGGCGGACCGTTCGCGTACGTCCGCGACCAGCACGTCGACGGCCGTGTTTAGCGGTTCATTGATTACGGGTCGCGGCGGGAACGGCGGAATCGTATCGGACTCATCGACGCCTGCATCTTCGTAAACGGAAATCCGGTAGTAGACGGTCTGAGCGCCATCAGCGCGGCGAATCGTCCACTGCGCCTCGCGACCGCCGCTACCGTAGTTCAGGCTGAAGCCGTAACCGCGAGATACGTTGTACTGATTGAGCACGCTGAAGCCGGGCGTCAGCGTTGGTACATGAAGTTGCACCTTGATCGTCCCGGGTCCGCTGTCAAAGTGCACCGCTGACTCGATCGTCCAGACCGGCCGCTCCTGGTCCGCCCCCAGCGGAAAGCCAAGCACCTGCCACTTGTACAGGAACACTGACAGACCAACGACGGTCAGCAACGCGGCAAGCACGTAGACGTATCGCTGCTTCATTGTTCCCCTCAGTCGGGCGTCAGCTGACGCCCAGCGCTACCTTGACGGCACGTTCTCTTATTGGCCCGCTGCGGTTGAAGGCCCGCATACCGGCCGTTCGTAATTCCCCGATGAGCACAGAGTCTGTCGTAAACAGACGATTGAGGCCAGTCATGAAGTGCAGCATCGTAGCATTTGCGCCCTTACGGGCCCGCTCATAGCGGCGCAAAACGGGCTTGTCACCCGGATGCAAACCATCGTCTATCGCGGCGCTGACAACGTCTGCGAGCTGAGCGGCGTCCTGCAGGCCAAGATTCGCGCCCTGCCCGGCCAATGGATGAATAGCGTGGGCCGCGTCACCGACGAGCGCCAGGTTTGGCAGTACATAGCGCATGGCATGCCGCGCACACAGCGGAAACGTGCCACGCGGGCCGGCAACCTCGAGCTTGCCAAGCACATGGTCGGAGGCATCTGTAATCATGCGACCAAGTTGTTCGTCCCCGGCCGCAAGCGCCTGTTCCGCGATCGCAGGCGTCGTCGACCAGACGACAGATACACGTCCGTCAGCAAGCGGCAGGATGCCAAGCGGGCCCTCGCGCAGGAAACGCTGCCATGCCGTCGCCTGATGTGGTCGTTCAGGCCGCAGATGCGTTACAAATGCCGTCTGTTCGTACGGCCACTCTTTCGTCTCGATGCCGACAGCGGAGCGCACGAATGAACGAGCGCCGTCCGCTGCGACGACGAGATCGGCATCCAGCGACGTGCTGTCGTCCAGCTCGAGTCGAAACTGCTGCGCAAGCTTGCGAATCGACCGTATTGGGGTGTCGAAACGCATCTCGACCGATGTATCACCAAGTGACCTCAGCAAGCCGTGCTGCAACAAAACGTTTTCGACGATAAAGCCTAGCTGGGGTACCGCGAACTCGGCGGCGTCGAAGTGGAGTCCGGACTGACTCTCGGGTGTGTCGTTGGCATCCCAGACATGCATTGCGTCGTAGGCGCTGGTCCGCGTCGCAGCAATGGTATCCCACGCTCCGACGGAATCGAAGAGTTCGGCGGTGCCGGTCGCGATTGCCGACACCCGCAAAGCGATTTCATCATCTGCCGGGAACGCCGGGCGCGGCCCGGCATCGACGAGCGTGACTTGCATCGCGTCGGACTGGGGCCCTCGTGCAAGTAATGCGGCTGTCATCAGACCCGTGACGCCCCCGCCAACCACGACGATCTCATAGTGGCGTCTCATTTCAATGGGACCCCGCGTGACAGCCGGGGCAACTGACCGGCCAGGCCCATCGTGTGCTTGGCGAACACCGAACGGACCCCCGGTATCAGATCGAAGCCAAGCATGCCGACGTTCCTCAGGGCCCGCAGCGGCCGGCGGCGACTGCCGAACAGCTTCACGAGACCGTCGGTGAAACGCACGAGCTTCTTCTGGTCGGCCCGGCGCCACTCGGCATAGCGTTCCAGCATCGCGGCATTGCCGGGGTCGAAGTCGCTGTCGCCAGCCTGTGCATCGGCGATGCAGTCAACGATCGCCGCAACATCGCGCATGCCAAGGTTGAATCCCTGGGCAGATACCGGGTGTAGCCCATGCGCCGAATTGCCAATCAGCACGCTGCGGGTCGCCGTCAGGCGCATCGCCTTGCTCAGGATCAGCGGGTACGCCGCGCGTTTGCCGACACGAGAGAACTCGCCAAGGCGATAGCCAAATTCTCGCTGCAACTCGGCGAGGAACTCATCATCGTCGAGACTCATCACGCGTTCGGCATCATCTTCAGACACAGTCCAGATGAAACCGGCGCGACCCTCCGCGATCGGCAAGACCGCAAGTGGACCTTGTTCGGTAAAGCGTTCATAGGCGACGTTGTCGACGGGTCTCTCGGACAAAACATTGCCAATAACGGCGCGTTGACCGTAATGATCCTTGCTCGCAGTGATGCCGAGCATCTCGCGCACTGCGGAATTGGCGCCGTCGGCAGCGACAAGCAGAGCAGCACTCAGCTCCGTTTCGTCGTCGTCTTTCTTTGCGACGGTCACGGTCGCAGCGTCCGGTGCTATCGCGACCTTGGTAATGCGTGCCGGGCACAGCACATCGATACCCTTGGCGCTGTCCAGTGCGTCCTGCAGAACGCTCCCCAACACGCGGTTGACCACAACATAACCGAGCGCCTCCACGCCCTGCTCTTCAGCGTCGATATGCGAGAAGCCGAAGCGGCCCTGGTCGGAAACATGAATGCTGGAAATCGGCGTCGAAGCGGCAACGATCTGTGGCCACAGGCCCATGGCAGTAAACATGCGCTGTGTGCTGCGGGATAGTGCAGTGGTGCGATCATCGAAGCTCGGCTGCGCTGCTGCCTGACGCTCTATGGCCTCGACGACGGCGACCTTAAGGCCAAGCGGCGCCAGCGCGAGCGCGAGACTTGTGCCGATCATGCCGCCGCCGGCGATCACTATGTCGTAGTGCCCGTTCTTCATGCGCGTGCCATAAATGCCTCGATCTCGTCGGGATCTTTGAGGAGCCCTTTGCTCAGGACGTCCGGTCCCTTGCTCGTCACCGCGACGTCATCCTCGATACGGACACCAATGTTGCGAAAACGTTTCGGAATATTGCGTTTGTTCGGGATGTAGATGCCCGGCTCGACTGTCGTCACCATGCCGGTCTCCAGAACGCGCCATTCGTCGCCGACTTTGTAGTCACCGACATCGTGAACGTCCATGCCCAGCCAGTGGCCTGTACGATGCATGTAGAACTGGCGGTAGGCACCATCCTTGATCAATTTTGCCGGAGGGCCGTCCAGCAGGCCGAGCTTCTTGAGTCCTTTGGTAATCACACGGACCGCTGCGTCATGAGGATCGTTCCAGTGATTACCCTTGACCGTTTTCTCAATTGCCGCGAGCTGTGCCTCAAGCACTATCTCGTAGACGGCACGCTGCTCCGGCGAGAAGCGACCATTGACCGGAAACGTGCGCGTTATATCGGAAGCGTAATAATCAAGTTCGCAGCCGGCATCGATGAGCAGCAGATCGCCGTCCTTAAGCACGTCGCCGTTCTCGACATAGTGCAGCGTGCAGGCGTTGGCACCGCCCCCAACAATCGGGCTGTAGGAGACCCAGGCACTGTTGCGTCGGAACTCGTGACGAAACTCGGCCTCGACCTCGTACTCGTAAACGCCCGGTCGCGTGATCTGCATCGCGCGCTTGTGAGCGGCGACCGCAACTTTGGCTGACTTACGCATGGCCGAAATCTCGCTGCGACTCTTGTACAGCCGCATGTCGTGCAGCAAGTGATCGAGCGCGACAAATTCGGTCGGCGTGTGCAAGCCGCGTGCTGCACCGGTGCGCAGCGAATTGACCCAGTCGGCAATGCGCGAGTCGAAATCCGAGTACATGCCCATCGTGTAATAGACGCGATCGCATCCTTCGATGAGGCCCGGGATGATGTCGTCGATATCGTCGATCGGAAACGCATCGTCGGCACCGAATTCGTCAATGGCACCGTCGCGGCCGGCCCGTTTTCCGTCCCAGAGTTCTTTTTCGGCATGGCGCTCGCGACAGAACAGCAGATATTCGCCTTGCGGGCGCCCGGGTACGAGCACCGCAACAGCCTCGGGCTCTGCGAAGCCTGTCAGATAGTAGAAGTCGCTGTCCTGGCGGTAGCGATACTCGACGTCGCGACTGCGCATACGCACGGGCGCCGCCGGCAGAATGGCAATACCGCCTTTGCCGACCATGCGCATCAGCTGTCTGCGCCGGCGTTCAAATTCAGTTCGGTTCATGCCTCTTCCGCGTGCCTGATATCGGTGAGTTCTTCATAGGCCAGTTGGGCTGCGACGCGGATGTACTCGACGAGCTCGGCGTAGGCCGCCTCGTTGGTCTCTTCATCGCTCTCCTCGTCGACCGCTGCGCGCGTGATCTGGAGCATGTCGCGAATGATATCGGACAAGGGCGCCGCCGCGAGGCGCTCCTTGAGCGCCTGCGCATGTTCCTGTGAGACCAGTCCGTGCAGAAATCCCTCGCACCAGTGCGCCATCGCGATGGTTCGGGCCTCCGCGCTCGCATCATCACCTGGCAACAGCGGCTCGAACTCGGACAGCCGCTCCGTCAATTGCCAGTAGGTACCCTGGTAAAGAATATCGAGCTTCTTCTGGCATTCGGCGCGCAGCGCGTCGGTCTCATTCGTTCCCTCGAGTACCTGTAACAGCCAGTCAGGGCCGGCGGGCACGCCAGCAACCGCCAATCGCCCGGTCAGCAGGCCATGTGCTTGCGCAGCGTCCCAGCTCGCGCCACAGCGACGCAGCGATTCGTCGAGTTCGTCGAAGCCTACCTTTTGATCCATGCGGATGTGTTCCTTTCCAATCGAGCCAAGCCCTTATGATCCCACGGACGCATCCGCGAGACCATGACCATGCCGGCCTGAAAACAAGGGAGATTGATTCTGCCGAATCGCCTGACTATATTGACGCTATGAGTGACAGCATCAATTCCACGTTTGAACACGAACTAAAACGCCTCGAGAAGCGTGTCGACGCACTCGTGCGCGTCTGCGATCAATTGCAGGACGAGAATCGTTCCCTGAAACAGCGGCAGGACGTGCTGACGTCGGAACGTGCCAGCCTGTTGCAGAAGAACGAACAGGTTCGTGCTCGTGTCGAAGCGATGATCGGTCGCCTGAAAGCAATGGAGCAAGGCTCCTGACGGTACATGGAGTACACCGAATGACCCAACAAATTGCGCAGGTAAGTGTCCGTATTCTCGATAAGGAATACCAGGTTGCCTGCCCCGCCGAAGAACGCACGGACCTGCTCGATTCTGCGGAGATCCTGAACAGCAAGATGCGCGAGATACGCGACAGTGGCCGGATTGTGGGCCTCGACCGAATTGCTGTGATGGCCGCGCTGAATATGGCCAACGACCTGCTGCACGCGAAAGCGCGCGACCAGGAACTCGAGGGCGACATCAGCGACCGCCTCAAGTCGATATCTGAGCGCGTTGATAGCGCTCTCAGCGGGTCTCAACAGCTCGACTTGTAATTCGCGCATCCGGCACGATATTGGAATTGGCGCTTCCTGCGGTGTTCGATACCGACCTGGATTACTTTCGACCCTAAATCATTACCTCGGGGTCGTGCACTGTCGGCAGCATTTGAGCAGGGCCGTATAGACGGTAAGCCAGTTGCGGCCACGGCAGACCCCACCTGTTGCTCCGGTTCGAGAGCGACGGCTCGGTAACGGCACAGGCGGGAAGCGCCTCCTTCTTCCTGGTGACTTAACGTGACCAACCTGATGCAGCAACAACGATCGCAGGCGCTCGCAGCGCGCCGCGCGATATCTGCGCATGAACGTCAGTACGCATCTAGCACCATCTGCAATCGCGTAATTCGCTCGCGAGAATTTGCGTCGAGCAAACTGGTGGGTGTTTACCTGCCGATGCGTGACGAAGTCGACACACGCGAGATCATCCAGCGCGCGTGGCGCGCAAACAAGCGCGTTTTCGTCCCGATTTTGCGCGGCAGCGCACAAATGTTGTTTTGCGAAATCACGCCGGAAACGGAGCTGGAACAAAACCGCCTGGGTATTTGGGAACCGTCTCGCGGTCTGCTTATCGCGCCGGAAAAACTCGACATCGTAATCGCGCCTACTGTTGCATTCGACGATCAAGGCCACCGCATCGGCATGGGCGCTGGATATTTTGATCGGTGCTTCGCATTTCTGCGTCATCGCAAACACTGGTTGCGTCCCAAACTGCTTGGCGTTGCGTTTCACTGCCAAGAAGTCGAGGAAATTACGCCAAATACTTGGGATATACGGCTTTATCGGATCATTACTGATAAATAAACCGCACTTTTTCCCGTAGAAAACAGGGCGTTTTCACCGCGCCACATTCCTGCATCGCGGTACGTCACACGTGTAATCATCATCGCATGGGCGTGTTACCGTGCGATGCCGAACGTAACCTTGTTGCATCGACACCGGATTGAAACTGCTGTTCGACTCGCAACCAAAATCCACTGTCAAAAACACGACGCTCGATTGTGAAACTTCGTCAAAAATATTCGTCCCTTCGACGCGTTTTCAATCGCGGCTAACTTGCTGGATTTTTTGGTGTTGTTGCGTATACTCAAGCGCGGGTACCCGACACGGAGAAAATTGATGGCTACCAAAAAGAAGTCTCGTAAAAAAGCTTCGAAGCGAAAAGTCGCGAAGAAGCGCAAAGTTGTTCGTAAGAAAGCTACAAAACGTGTA
>JAAUYD010032205.1_pt1 | contig 49347 bp, 48 predicted proteins | sample 7278101 | NCBI WGS metagenome assembly JAAUYD01 (sample SAMN14350128, study PRJNA611818) | marine sediment metagenome | isolation source: surface marine sediment (0.6m) | place: French Polynesia: Moorea | collected 2018-08
GCCTCGCCGTTTTGCGCCCGGGCGGCCTGCTGTCGCTGCTGGTCTACCGCGGCCAAAGCGGCGCCGACGACGAATACCGCGAGGGAGAAAACTGGAATTCCGGTCTTGGGCGCGGCGCACGGGTCGCACAGTACGATTCGCCGGGACCGCTGCTGTACGTCGTCGAAAGGGCCGGCTGACGACCTGTTCCGTCACGGTTGCCGCGATAGGCGGTAGCGGACGCGCGTGTCGTCGTCGCCGCTGCCCTGCGCGAACTCCCAGCCGTGTTGCAGCGGCAGCGTCAGGACGCCGGCCGGCGGCAGGCCGACGACCTCGCGGACCCGCGCCTGCAAGAGATCGCCGTCGACGCGTTTCTCGACATCCTGGCGCTTACCGAGCACCTGCTTGCCACGCTCGGCCAGCGCAAACCAGTGGCTGCCCCGGTTGTCGCGCAGCGCGCACTCGTAGGTGACCGCGAGATAGTTGCCGGGTGGCCGGTAGCCCGGTCGCAGCTCGACCGAGCCGTCGACGACCTCGCCGGCGACCGGGAACGCGGCGAAACGGACGCGCGGCGTCTGGTGCAGGGTCAGGCTGCTGTCGAGATAGCTGCCGTGGACCTTGTCGCACTGCACCCAGCCGGGCGGGTGCGACAACGCGACCGGTTCGCCAACCATGCGCGCGCTGCCGTTACCGTGTTCGAACTCGCCGCCGCTGATGCGAAAGCGGATCGTGACCTGCCACGGGATGCGCAGGCCACCGCCGAGCTGCGGCTCACCGTAGAGGTAGGTGTTATGGCCGCTGATGTCGAGTTGCCACTGGCCGTCTGTGGCGGCGAACGCACCCCCGGCGACCACGCAAGCGAGCAGCAGCACGGCCCGGCCCGCCAATCCACACATGCCATCGGCACCGGGCTCGCCTGCCCGGACGGGGATCGCGTCGCGACGGCGCTGTTGACGGTGCATGCGGACCAGTATCGTGCGCCACGGGGTCGCCTTCAAGCGGCACATAAGGTTCGCCGGTGACCCGGTCGGCTGGTACCGCCGGCAACGGGTACGGCGACCGCGGACGACCTGCCACGACGCAGCTGCCGGCAAGCCGCCAAAGTGGTCGCAACCGGCCCGAAGCCTGCACGACGCCGGGCGTGTGCCCGGTCATGGCCCGCGGCGCTCGCTCTGTTGTCGCGGCTACGGCACCGCGCCACAGATCGCGCCTACCTGGTCGCGCGCGGCGGCGATCGCGCTGCGCGGCGTACGAAACCGCGGTTCGCGCATCTCGGCGAGGAAGCGCTCGGCGCAGCGACAGAAGTCGGGCGATTCGCGCAGGTCGCGGTCGCTGAAGTCGGGATAGCCGAGCGGTTCACCGGGCGTCGCCCGATGTCGGTCCTGAATCCCCAGCAGGCGATCGACCCGCTGTTGCGTCGCGGCATCCAACGCGCGCGCCGGGTCGGCACGACAGAGTCCCGGCACGACCGTTTCGAGCAGCGCCAGCATGTCGCGGCGGTCGGCATCCGCCACGTAGACGCGCTGGCACGCGTGGTTGAGCAGGAACACCGGGCGTTGCCTGCGCAGCAGCCGCTGCAGGCGCTGCGCGTTGGCGCAGCCCAGCGCGAGATCGCGCCGGTGCGCGGCCGTCGAGCCGGCTTCCTGCGCATCGCGGCGGCGCTGTGCGATACGCGCGGCATCGCGCCGCGCCTGGCGCTGCAACAGCGCATCGAGGTCGTCGCGGGCGCGCCCGATCGCTGCGTCACTCGGTCGTGATGGTGTCGCCAGGGGCCTGGCATCGCTGGTCGGCGGCGACTGCGAGTAGTGGGTCACGCCGTCGTCGTCGACCCACTTGTAGACCTCCCCGGCCGCACCCGGGGCCGCGAGCGCCCCCGCCAGCAGCAGTCCGGCAAGCATTGTCCGCGCAGGCCACATCGCGTCGCCCGACCTCCACGCGCGGCGCCACGGGCCGGCGCCACGGCATGTCACTGGATCCGTCGGCTCCAGTCTCTCTCCGGCCGGCGGACCCGGGTTTGATCACGGTCAGGCGCACGACGGCCGCTCGGGCATGCAACCGCCATCACCGGTCAAAGGCCGCCTCAGCCGCGCCGGAAGGGTATGACGGTCTTCGCCCGCGGCTGACAACCGCGCGGCCCGGTCCGCTTCGCCATGCGCTGCAGCGCCGCGCTCAGTTCGCCGACCAGACGCATGTGGCGCTCGCTGCCGCGGTCGTCATAGTGGACGACGTCGATCGGCGCCGGGCGCGAGACGTCGTCGCGCCGCGTGCCGGCAGCGAACTGCCAGGCGAGCACGATCAGCCGGCCGCCGCTGCCGTCACGCACCGTGTAGGCATGCTTGTCGACGAAGATCACCTCGGTCTCGTCGATGACGGCAATGACCTCCATCTCGCGCAGCGGTATGAAAACGTGTCCGTACTCGCAGCGCGCCAGCGCCAGACGGCAGCCGTTATAGAGTTGCGCCGGCAGCGTCGTGCGCTCGCGCGCGACCTCGGCGGGACGAAAGAAGGTCGGCGTGGTCACCGTCGCCTGCGCCGCGCTAGCCGGAGGCGTCAGCCGGCATCGAGGTCCTCGTTGGGATCCCAGCCGAGTGCGCGGGCGCGCCTGATCGCGGCATCGTAGATCTCGCGATGCCGTGCGGCCAGCTCCGGCGGCAGGTTCGACACCATGTGGCCGTACTTGTCCCACTCGTTGCTGACCTGGGCATACAGCGCGTCGATGCGCTGCACGGTCCAGCCCTCGCAGGTCTCGGTCTGCGGGATCAGGCCGAACACCCAGGCATCGCGGATGATGTTGCCGGTCGGGTTCATCGCGCCATTGGCGTCGTTGTCGATGCCGACGTAGGTGCTGCGGTTCATAGACGTCGTACCAGCAGGGTGAATAACCTGCGGCATTCTAGCAAAATGCCGCGTTTCCCCCGGCCGACGGCTGCCCCGTATGACCACGACCCGACTCGACTACCTGCGTCACGGCCAGCCGATCGGCGGTACGCGCTTCCGTGGCAACGGCGTCGACGACCCACTGTCCGAGCTGGGCTGGCAGCAGATGCGCGACACCGTCGCCGCGCTCGCCGGCTGGCAGCGCATCGTCAGTTCGCCGATGCAGCGCTGCCGGCCGTTCGCCGAGTGGCTGGCTGAGCAACGCGGCCTGCCGGTGACAATCATCGACGACCTGCGCGAAGTCGGTTTCGGCGATTGGGAAGGGGTCGCGCGCGACGCGCTCAAGCGCGAGCGGCGCGCCGAGTACGACGCCTTCTACGCCGATCCGGTCAGCCGCCGTCCGCACGGCGCCGAGCCGCTGGACCGCTTCGGCGCGCGCGTCGCCGCGGTGTTCGATCGCCTAGTCGCCGAGCATGCCGGCGAACACCTGCTCGTGGTCTGCCATGCCGGCGTTATCCGCGCGACGCTGGGGCATGTGACCCGCGCACCGGCCGTCAACTGGTACCGCACCGCGGTCGACAACGCGGCGCTGAGCCGCTTCGAACGGGACCACAACGGCGACCACCTGCTCGTCCACAACTGGCGGCCGAGGCTGTAGACTGCCGGCGACCGCCACGCGCCCGACGGAGACGACCATGGCCTTCGCCCGCCTCGCCTTTCGCGTCCTGTTCATCCTGTTGCTCCTGTTCGCGGTGATCGGCCTGCTGCTGCCATCGTCGACCGCCGTCGAGCGCAGCATAGTCATCGACGCGCCGCCGGCCGAGGTGTTCCCGCATCTGAACGGCATGCGCGCGTTCCACGCCTGGTCCCCGTGGTCGGCGATCGATCCGCAGACGGTGTACCGCTTCGAGGGCCCGGAACAGGGCGTGGGTTCGCGCATGACCTGGGCCAGCGGCAACCAGCAGGTCGGCCAGGGCAGCCAGGAGATCACGGTCAGTATCCCCGAGCGCGAGGTCGAGACCGCGCTATCGTTCGGCGACAAGGGCAACGGTACCGCGACCTTCGTGCTCGAACCCGACGGCGGCGCGACGCGCGTGCGCTGGCGCTTCCACACCGAGTTCGGCTGGGACCTGTTCAGTCGCTACGTCGGCCTGATGCTCGACAGCATGATCGGCGCGCAATACGACAAGGGCCTCCAGGACCTGAAGGCCCTCGTCGAGGCGCCGCCCGTCGCAGGCTGACTGCAGGCGACGCCGGCGCTCAGCGCCAACGGAACCCGAGCCACAGCAGCACGACCAGCACGCCGCCGGTGGCGAGCCCGAGCAGCTCGCTGTCGACACGCAGGCGCCCGGTCGCCAGCAGCAGCAACGCGGCGCCGGCGGCGAGACCCAGCAAGACGAACGCAGCGGCCAACCACTGCTGGCGACGGTCCGACACTCGTATACTCTGCACGAAAGCGATGGAGAACCATGATGGCAGAGCCGATCGGCCATGACAGCTATGTGATCGACACCGGCCTTTACGGCCCGCTGCATGCCGCCTGTTACCTGATCGCTGACGACGGCGAACTGGCGATCGTCGACACCGGCACGCAGCACTCGCTGCCACTGGTCATGGCCGCGATCGAGGCCGCCGGCGCCAGTCCGGCGCAGGTGCGCTACGTGATGCCGACCCATGTCCACCTCGACCATGCCGGTGGCGCCGGCCAGCTGATGCGCGCCTGCCCCAACGCGACGCTGGTCGTCCATCCCAGGGGGCTGTCGCACATGGTCGATCCGACCAAGCTGCAGGCCGGCGCGACGGCGGTATATGGCGAGCTGGCGTTCCAGCGCGACTTCGGCGAGCTGCTGCCCGTCGATCAGGCACGCGCACACGCCGCGGCCGACGGCGAGCGCTTCGATCTCGGCCGCCGCCGGCTGCAGTTCATCGATACCCCGGGACACGCCAACCACCACGGCTCGCTGTTCGACGACGCCAGCGGCTACCTGTTCACCGGCGATACCTTCGGTCTCGGCTATACCCAGTTTCGCGACGGCGACAGCGTGCTGTTGCTGGCGACGACGACCCCGGTCGCGTTCGACCCGGATGCCTGGTTCGCGAGCCTCGAGCGCATGATGGCACTGGCGCCGCGGGCCTGCTGTCTGACCCATTTCGGCCGCATCGACGACCCGGCCGCGCATGTCGAAGGACTGCGCGACAGCATCGCTGCGCACGTCGAGATCGCGCTCGACGAGGAGGCGCGCGACGCCGACGGCCGCGACGCGCGCCTGCACGCCGCGGTCGAGAGCCTGCTGGTAGACAGCGCGGTCCGCCACAGCGGCCTGGCAGAGCCGACGGTGCACGCGATCCTCGCGTCCGACATCGAGCTCAACGCACAGGGCCTCGCGGTCTGGCTGGCACGCCGCGCTAAGAAACGCCGGGACGGGCAATCGGCGCACTGACGCGATCGCCCGGCATGCCAGGTGCGCGGCCTGCCGCTATAATCCCGCATCTTCGTTGTCCCCAAGGCCCGACATGCAACAGACAGACGACCTCCGGATCAAGGCCATCAATGAGGTCGATTCGCCGGCGATACTGCACGAGCGCCACCCGATCTCGGAAGCCGCGGCGCAGACCGTCTACGAGTCGCGCGCGGCCATCCACCGCATCCTGACGCGCGACGACGATCGCCTGCTGGTCGTCGTCGGCCCATGCTCGGTGCACGACCCGGACGCCGCGCTCGACTACGCCAACCGCCTGCTGCCGCTGCGCGACCGCCTGCAGGGCGAACTGATGATCGTGATGCGCGTGTACTTCGAGAAGCCGCGCACCACGGTCGGCTGGAAGGGCCTGATCAACGACCCGGACCTCGACGAGAGTTTCCAGATCAACAAGGGCCTGAACCTGGCGCGCAGGCTGCTGCTGCAGATCAACGAGCTCGGCCTGCCGGCCGGCACCGAGTTCCTCGACCTGATCAGCCCACAATACGTCGCCGACCTGATCAGCTGGGGCGCGATCGGCGCGCGCACGACCGAGAGCCAGGGGCACCGTGAGCTCGCGTCCGGGCTGTCCTGCCCGGTGGGCTTCAAGAACGGCACCGACGGCACGATGCGCATCGCCGTCGACGCGATGCGCGCGGCCGAGCGACCGCACGTTTTCCTGTCGCTGACCAAGGCCGGCCGTTCGGCGATCTTCAACACCACCGGCAATGCCGACACCCACGTGATCCTGCGCGGCGGCAGGCGCCCGAACTACGACACCGAGTCGGTCGCCGAGGCCAGCGAGGAGATGGTCAAGGCCGGCCTGACGCCGAACCTGATGATCGACTTCAGCCATGCCAACAGCCGCAAGCAGCACGACAAGCAGATCGAGGTCGGCGAAGACGTCGCGCGGCAGATCCGGCGCGGCAACCACGACATCATCGGCGTGATGATCGAGAGCCACCTGGTCGGCGGCCGCCAGGACCTCGGCGACGACGCCGACGGCCTGATCTACGGCCAGAGCATCACCGACGCGTGCCTGGCCTGGGACGACAGCGCACCGCTGCTGGACACGCTCGCCGACGCGGTGCGCCAGCGCCGCGCCGGCAAGAAGGCCTGAGCACCCGCGGGGCAGGCGTCAGAAATCGTCGAAACCGGCCCGGCGAAACCACGCCTTGGCCTTGGCCTCGTCGCGCTCGACGCCGTTGCCCTCGCGGTACATCATGCCGATCGTCGTCATCGCACCCTGCAGCCCCTGGTCGGCCGCCTTGGTGAACCATTGCAGGGCCTCGGCACCGTCCTGCTCGACGCATTCGCCCTGCATGTACATGAAGCCGAGGCCGTGCTGCGCGAGGCCCATGCCGGCCTCGGCGGCCGCCTTCATATACGCGAACGCCAGGCGCTGGTTCTCGACCATACCCAGCCCGTTCTGCGCCATGATCGCCATACGGTACTGGGCATCCGGGTCACCCTGCTCGGCCAACGGCGCCAGCAGGCGGGTCGCGGTGGTGAACTGTTTCGACTCGAAGGCGGCGATGCCGCTGCTCAGGTCCATGTCGGGGCCGTCGTTGTCAGTCATCGTGTGGTCTGCTCCTTTCTTTGATTGCGGACGGCCGGTAGTCGCCGGGCCGGATCGCGACCCGGCACGTGACGTCGACGCATGCGCGGTCGTGGTCGTCGTAGAATCCGTAGACGAACGCCGGCGTCGCCCGGCCGCGGTCCGCGAGCTCGTCGCGGATCCGGCGTTCGAGTCCGGCGTCGAAGCGGAAGCGCAACTGCATATCGCTGCGGCCCTCATGACGGAAATCGAGCGTCAGCTCGCGGGTCCATACCCGGTGGCCGGGAAACACCCGGTTGCAGGCGAGCGCGGCGATCGGGTCGGCCAGGCACGCCATCGCGCCGCCGAACATGCCGCCGCCCGGGTTGCGGTTGGCCGCCAGTGGCAGCAGCAGCGTAACCTCGCGCCAGTCGGCGCTGAGCGTCACCACCCTGACGCGCATGGCGCGAAACGGCGGATACCATTCCAGCCGACGTGCCGGCGACATCAGACGCCGCAGGTTCTCCGGTATTCGCATGCCCTTTTACCAGCGCCGATGCGCACGCCAACGTGGCAGATCGGCGGGAAATACCGCCACAAATCGCGCGCACAAGCCGCACACTCGGCGCGCTACACTGCGCAGCATACACTGCGCCGCGCCGCCGACCGGACATCGCCACGCCATGCAGACCGCACTCGCCGATTTCATCCGAGACTCCGCGCAGGGCCGCGAGGCAGACCGCATCCTGCGCGCCTGCGTACACTGCGGCTTCTGCACCGCGACCTGTCCGACCTACCAGCTACTCGGCGACGAGCTCGACGGGCCACGCGGCCGCATCTACCAGATCAAGGACGTGCTCGAAGGCGAACCGGCGACGCTGACCGTGCGCAACCACCTCGACCGCTGCCTGACCTGCCGCTCGTGCGAAACGACGTGCCCATCGGGCGTCGACTATCACCGCCTGCTCGACATCGGCCGCGATGTCGTCGAGCAGCAGGCGCCGCGGCCGTTGCGCCAGCGCCTGATGCGCCGCCTGATGATCGAGGTCATGGCCTACCGGGCACGCTTCACGCCGCTGTTGCGCATCGGCCAGGCGCTGCGTCCCCTGCTGCCGCCGACGCTGCGCCGCCAGGTCCCGGTCAGCGAACCGCTGCGCCGGTCCATACCCGTGACCAGCGGCGCCCGCCGCGTGCTGCTGCTCGACGGCTGCGTCCAGCCGGGTCTCGCGCCGCAGATCAACCAGGCGCTCGAGCTGCTGCTGGCGCCGCTCGGCTACGTCGTGCAGGCAACGCCGCAGGCCGGCTGTTGCGGCGCCCTGCCGCACCACCTCAGCGACAGCGAGCGCGCCAAGGAGATGGCCCGGCGCAACATCGATGCGTGGTTCCCGGCGATCGAGGACGGCGCCGAGGCGCTGGTGGTCACGGCCAGCGGTTGCGGCGCCCATGTCAAGGATTATGCACACCTGCTCGCCGACGACCCCGGCTACGCGGCCAAGGCGGCGCGCATCGTCACGCTGCTGCGCGACCCCGTCCAGCTGTTCGCCGATGCGCCGCTGGAACGGCTGCGCGTCACGCCGCGCACCCAGCGCGTGGCCGTGCACACCCCTTGCACGCTGCAGCACGCACTGAAGCTCAACGGCGCGATCGAAGACATCCTGACCCGGCTCGGCTACACGCTGTGCACGATTCACGACGGGCACATGTGCTGCGGCTCGGCAGGGACCTACTCGATGCTGCAGCCGACATTGTCGCAGCAGCTGCGCGAGCGCAAGCTGCAGGCGCTCAAGGTCGACCATCCCGACGTCATCGTGACCGCCAACATCGGCTGCCTGCTGCATCTCGACAGCGCCGATCCGCTGCCGGTCCGACATTGGCTGAACCTGGTCGCCGCCGACCTCGACGACTGAGCGGGGCGACGGCGCTCAGCCGTCGAGCTGGGCGCTGATCCAGTTGCGCCACTGCACCAGCAGGTCCGGGTGGGTCGCGGCGATCGCGATGCGCGGCGCCAGCGAATACCCGCGCAACCAGTCGCCGTCGTAGGTGTCGAGCACGCCGCCGGCGCCGCCGGCCTCCTGCATCACCAGCAGGCCGGCGGCGTAGTCCCACAGCTTCTGTCCGCCGTGCAGGTAGACCTGGCAACGTCCGCACGCGATCCAGCACCAGTCCAGCGCGACGGAACCGAAGCTGCGCTGCGAGCGGTACGGCGAGCGCTCGGCGAACGCCCTGATCAGCGTGACCGGCAGGCGCTTGAGATCGACCATCGCCATCGCGTCGGCCAGCGACCGGGTAGCGTCCGGCGCCGTGATCGGGCGCTCGTTGAGCCATGCCCCATGGCCACGCAGCGCGCTGAAGCACTCGCTGCGCGCCGGATCGTAGACGATCGCCGCGACCGTGCGGTCATCGGCGATCAGCGCGAGCGACACCGCGAAGTACGGGACACCGGCGGCGAAGTTGCTGGTGCCGTCGAGCGGGTCGAGACACCACAGGCCGCGACCCGGCGCCGCCAGCAGGGACTGCTGCTGCGCCGGCGACATCTCTTCGCCGAGCAACGCGTAGTCTGGCCAGTGAGCGGCGAGTTCGCGCTGCAGCCGGCGCTGCATCGCCAGGTCCGCGGCCGTGATCAGCGAACCGTCGACCTTGACGTCGGCATCCACGGCCGCGAAACGGCGCAACAATTCGTCGTGGGCCGCGGTCTTGACGACGTGGCGCAGCCGGTCGAGGTCGTTGACATCGAACATAGCGCGCGCAGGATACCCGACTCGGCGCGCTTTTGCCGGGGCCGAGACGGGGAATTCCCTATTGATCGATTCGACATCAACACCTAGTCTGAACCCGTTGTAACCCAAAGGAAGTCGTACCGGTGCAAATGCGCCTGCCCACCGCCGTATCGCTGGTCCTCTGCGGGTTGCTCGCCGCACCCGTCGGCGCCACGACGCTGCAGCAACAACGCAGCGCTTTCGTCGCCGCCGAGAATGCCCTCGACCGCGGCGCGATGACCGAATTCCGCCGCCTGGAAAAACGCCTGCGCGACTACCCGCTGCACGGCTACCTGGTCTACGAGGCGCTGCGCAAACGCCTCGACGCCGCCGGCACGGGCGAGATCACGCAGTTTCTCGAGGACTACGCCGACACGCCATTGGCCTGGCTGCTGCGCCGTGACTGGCTCAATCACCTCGCCGGCAAACGCCGCTGGAAGACCTTCCTGACGTACTACACGCCATCGACGAGCGCGGCACGCCAATGCCAGTACCTGCAAGCGCTGATCGTGACCGGCCGCAAGGCCGAGGCGATCCCGCAGGTCGAGGAGATCTGGCTGCACGGCAAGTCGCAGCCGCGCGCGTGCGATCCGGTGTTCAAGGCCTGGAAGGATGCCGGCCAGCGCACCCCGGAACGCGTCTGGCAGCGCATCGAGAAGGCCATGGCGGCGGGCCAGTGGCGACTCGCCGACTACCTCGGTCGCGAGCTGTCGAACCGTGACCGGGTCTGGGTCAAACGCTGGATCCGGCTCCACAAGTCGCCGGACCGGGCCACCGAGAAGGATCGCTACCGCGACGCGCATCCGTACCGCGAGACCATGCTGGCCCAGGCCGTGCGCCGCCTCGCGCGCTGGGACGGCATGCGCGCGCTGGGGGTCTGGGAGCAGATCAGACACCGCTACCCGTTCACGGACAGCGAGGTTCGCCGCACCGAGCACTACATCGTGCGCAACCTGGTGCGCGTCCCCGATGCCGAGGCCTATGCGTTCATCCGCCGCGTCGACGTCGGGGCCGACGACGTCAAGGTGCATGCCGCGCGCATCCGCGCCGCGCTGTTGCGCGAGGACTGGCGCCAGGTGGCGGCGTGGATCGCCGCGCTGCCGGATGACGAGCGCCGCCACGAACGCTGGCGCTACTGGCTGGCGCGTGCGCTCGAGGGCAAGGGCAACAGCGCCGCGGCCGACACCCTGTACGCGAGCGTCGCGCGCGAACGCAGCTACTACGGCTTCCTCGCCGCGGACCGGATCGGCGCCGACTACCACCTCGAACACAACGAGACCCCGGTCAGCGCCGAGCTGGTCGCCGAGATCGGGGCGATGGATGCCGTCGAGCGCGCGCGCGAGCTGTTCGCGCTGGAGCGCTGGAGCGACGCGCGCCGCGAATGGCGCGTCGCGACCAAGCGCCTCGGCACCGGGCAGCTCAAGGCCGCCGCCAAACTGGCCATGCAGAACGGCTGGCACGATCGCGCGATCTTCACGCTGGCACGCACCGGCTACTGGGACGATCTCGAGTTGCGCTTCCCGCTGCAGCACGCCGACCTGGTCGAACAAAACGCCAAGCGGCACGGCATCGACATCGCCTGGGTGTTTGCCGTGATGCGCCAGGAGAGCGCATTCATGAGCAATGCACGCTCCCATGCCGGGGCAATGGGCCTGATGCAGCTGATGCCGGCCACCGCGCGCAGCGTGGCCCGCAAGATGCTGAAGACACGTCCGCCGCGGCGCCAGGAACTGCTGCAACCGGACACCAACATCGCGCTCGGCAGCGCCTATCTGAAGCAGATGAAGGGCGAACTCGGCGACAGCGCCATTCTCGCCACGGCCGCATACAACGCCGGGCCGCACCGCGTGACCCGATGGCTGCCGCAGCGCACGCTGCCCGCCGACATCTGGATCGAGCTCGTGCCATTCAAGGAAACGCGCGGCTATCTGCGCCGGGTCTTGGCCTACACCGTGATCTACGAAAAGCGTATGGGTCGCAATCCCAAGCGCCTCAACGAGCGCCTGCATCCGGTGCCGCCGGCGATCGGCCAGCTCAGCGGGGGTCGCCTCGCCGACTCAGCCGGCTGAGCCGTCGGCGGCCGTGAGCATGCGCTCGCGCACCGCCTGTACATCACCCGCATCCATGCGCTGGATCAGGTGCTTGACATAGTCTTCGGCACGCTTGCTGCCGTTGACGTGCGCCAGTGACAGCCATTGCAGCGCCGCCGCGTCGTCGCGCATGACGCCCTTGCCCTCCATCAGCATCTTGCCGAGCGCAAACTGCGCGGTGGCCATGCCCTGGTTGGCCGCCTTCAGGTACCAATCGACGGCGGCCGGCACATCCTTGGCGACGCCGTACTGCGCGAACCGGTACATCGTGCCGACCACGTACTGGGCCTTTGCCGAGCCGAGGCGCGCCGCACGCAGGTACAGCTCGCGTGCCCGCTCCTCGTCGGCGTCCACGCCGGCGCCGTTGGCGAACATCCAGGCCATCGTGATCAGCGCGTTCTCGTGGTTCTGTTCGGCGGCCTTTTCGAACCACGCCAGCGCCTGGACGTAGTCGAGTCCGACCCCGTCGCCGTTGCCGTACATCACGCCGAGACGGAACTGCGCCTCGGGATTCCCGGCCCTAGCGGCGCGCCGGACCGCCGCCTCGGCGCGCAGCTGGTCGGGGTTGAAGGTCTGCGTGTCGGTGTGCTCTGCCATCGCGCTACTGTAGACCCAGGCCCTGCGGCATTGGCCGCGCTGGCGGCGCGGTTTGGCGCGCCGGCTGCTCGTCGCTGGGCAGTCGGTCGAGTACCCTGGTGATCAGGCGCTGATCGGTCACGACCTCGTAAAAGCGCCGCGCGTCCTCGTGGGCGTCGAGCAGCTGCCTGCCCACCCACAGCTTGATGCGGCGCTCACGGACGACCAGCAGGTGGCTCTCGCCGCGCGTATCGGCACAGTTGCCGGCGAACAGCACCTCGCGGTGGCTGGACTGCTTCTCCCGCGTGCTCATGCGTCGCATCGACAACTCGACGTGCAGCTGCGCAAAGGCCTCGGCGTCGAGTTCGATGCCGTTGACGTTGTAGCGCACCAGGGTCTCGTTGGCGTCGTCCTCGCCGTGCACCGGGGTTGCGACGCACAGGCCGCGACCGCCGGGCAGCGGACAGGATCGGCGCAGCAGGGCATGGCACGACGACAGGCGGCGGGCGCTGTGGATCGCCGGCGATATCGTGACCTTGCGGCCGTGGTCGTACAGGTAGGTCGGCGCCTCGTCGGCATACGAGACGCCGAGCCCTAGCTCGATCGGCGGCAGGCCGATGCGCTCGTTCTCGGCGTTCATCTGTTCGGCGAACTCGAGGATCTTGACCGCCAGGCAGCAGGCGCGAGCAACGGCCATGCGTTCGGCGGTCTCATCGCCGTGCTCGAGCACCGCGAGCATGACCGCGTCGCCCTCGACGACGACCTTGTGCGCGCCGAAGCGCTCCAGGCTGCGCGTGATCGGGTCGTAGAAGTAGCGACTGAAGTGGCTCGCCGGGTTCATGTTGCGGCGCCGCATCTGGGTCACGATCTCGCTGGCACCGCGCACGTCGGCCTTGATGATCACATGGCCGACGACGCTGCCGCGGGAGGCCAGCGCGACATCCTCGCGACAGAACACCTGGAGCGTCTCGTTCTCCATCGCCAGGGCCTGCTCACGTTCGTCGACGACCAGGCGGATGCCGTCCATGCCGACCAGCGCCCGCCACGCGAACTTGAGGTCGCGGCGCAGGCGCAGGAAGTCGTCGGCGAAGCGCGCGATCAGCTGACGGCGACGCATCTCCGGTTGTTTCGCGGCGTCCTTGCGCAACTGTTCGATGCGTCGCAGCGTCGCCGCCGCGTCTTTGACGCCGTCGGCGTTGTCGAGACGACGCTTCATGTCGGCGCGGCCGATGTCGCCCTTCAGGTAATCGAACAGCAATCCCTCGGCATCGACCAGCCCGAGCGCCGGGTAGATCGACGCGAACACGTACGACGCGCGCACCGCAGCGAGCAGGCCGGCACGCTTGAGCGCGCGTTCGAGCTGGGTGTTGAGGTGCCGCTGCAGTCCGGCGATCCCCGGCTGGCGCCAGCCGAACGCGGCCGGCCAGGCCTCGCCGGCGCCGCCGAGCAGTGCGCAGGCGTTGTCCGGCTCGTCCATCCAGTTGGTACCGGCATCGCTGAGCTCGCCGCGCACGAACAGCTGACGCACGCGCCTTTCGGTCTCCAGCAGCGAACGCGTGCTGCCCTGGTCCTGGCGGTTCACGCCGGGCAGAAACGACTCGGCCGGCAGCTGTCGCGGCGGCATCTGCACCGCCGCCGGCAGCCATTCGGCGAACACGTCCAGGACACACCGGTTGACCGCTACCGCAGTCTCGCTGTCGTGCAACAGCAGCGGGTAGACACGCGCGAAGTCGCGCTGGTCGCCGCTGCCCTCGAGCTGTAGCAGCGGGTTGCTGATCAGTCGCTCCGGCAGCGGCCAGGACACGCCGAGCACGGACTTGCGGACCTTGCGCAGGCGGCTATGCTCGATGCGCAGGTACTCGCGCATGACCTGACGGGCGACGCGGTAGCGCACGTGCCACGACTGGCGTGCCAGGGTCACCGCGTGGCGGTGCAGTTCGAGGCTCTGGCCGTTGAGCTGGCGTGCCGGCGCGCTGCGCGCCTCCTCGAGCTCGAGCCGCAGCGCCGAGAGCTCGGCGTCGACCTGCTCGAGCAGCAACTTCAGCACCGACAGCTCGAACAGCTGCACGCGCTCCAGGCGGTTGTCGCTGCGCGCCTGCTTGACCACGGCGTTGTGGTGCTCGGCGACGATGCGGCCGAACGCCTGCAGGATCGAGTCGCTGAACGGCTGCACCGGCTGCTTCCACAGGTGCTGCACGCTCTCGCGCACCAGTGCATTGACATAGGTCTGCGTCGCCTTGACCAGGGCCGGCCCAAGGGCCACGTCGATGTGGTAATTGTCGACACCGCGCGGGAACCGTTCGAGCCGAAGGCGCGCCATCTTCGGCCGTTCGAAGCCGTCGAGTACGGCATCGGTGCCGGGCCAGGCGCTATTGAACCAGAGACGGGACATGACGGGCGGGGCTACGCGACCGCTGGCAGGGACCGCGGCCGCTGCGACCGGTCAGCGCGCGGTCAGCGCCTGGATGATGCGGTCTTCCATCTCGATGCGCACCGCGAGCTCTTCACCGAGCTTGCCGAGGTCGCGATCGAGCTGCTCGAGATCGAGCTTGTGCGCGGACGCGTCGTACTTGTCGTTGAACTCGACCGCGATTTCCGAAGCCTCGGCGATGCGCGGGTAGACGTCGCGCGCGACCGCGACGACCTGGCTACGACGCTCGCGGCCGGCGACGATGCGTTCGTAGATCTCGAAATGCCCGAACGCCGAGTAATCGACCAGCACCTGGCAGAACTCCTGCAACACGTCGGCACCCGGCTTGCTGTCGTTGTAAGGCTCCAGGCCGGCAACCCGGCAGAACATCGACAGCATCTCCTGGCGCTCATCGAGGAGCTTGCGGATCATCTCGTGGGTGCGCCCGCGGCGATCGGTTTCCTGCGCTTCGGTCATTGTCATCATTGTTTTCTCGCGTGCTCTGGCGGCCCGGGTAGTTTACCGCGAAACCCGGGGTCGTCCAGCGCGCCCCGCGGCAGCCGTCCGAGGCGCCGCAAACCCCGCCGGCACGGGCTTTGCGGGCTTCCATGCACCACCCGGCTGTGGAATATTGGCCGCCGTGAACAGCCGCACGATCACGAGCCTCGTCGCCGCGCTGTGCCTGGCGACGTCGGCGCAGGCCTACACCGGGTACGGTAACGACAATCCGTTTGTCGAGGCGATGCTGCGCATGATGCAGATCATGGGGCTGATCGACCGCGTGCCATCGTACCCGGGGGTCCCGTACATGCCGGGTGTCGGCGGTTACCCGGGGTTCGGTGCCTATCCGGGGATGTCGCCGCCCGGCGCCTGGGGTGGCGTACCCGGCATGGGTCCGATGGGCGGCATCGGCGGCTGGCCGGGTGGCGTGCCCGGATATCCCGGCAGCGGCTGGTATGGCCAGGGCCGCGGCACGGCAACGGTCGCCGATCTCGACGGCGTCTGGGAGCTGAGCAACGGCACCTTCGTGCTGATCCGCGGACAGCGGGCGCGCCTGCACGTCAGCCGCGACAGGTACCAGGACTTCACGATCGGTTACGACGGCCGGCACTTCTGGTGGAGCCCGCGCGGCAGCAACACGACGACCCGCTACCGCTACCAGATGCGCGACGGTCGCATGATCCTGCGCGACAACGATGGCCAGGTCCTGCTGATGCGCCGCCGCAACTGACGCGACAACTTGAGGCACCCGGCACGGCAGGGCACAATCGGGCGCACGTCAGGGACGCGACAGCCAGCACGATTTCGGGTTGTCGCCCGGAGTAGTTCGAATCACGCTATGAAGATCCATCGCATCGCGCTGCTGGGCGGCTCGGGTTTCGTCGGCCGACACCTGACCCGCCACCTGCAGAACCGCGGATACCAGTGCGTCATCATCACCCGGCATGCCTATCGGCTGCACGAACTGCGCACCTCGGCCGAGGCCGTCGAGGCCGACCCCTACGACCGCAGCGCGCTGAGCACGGCGCTCGACGGCTGCGACGCGGCGATCAATCTGGTCGGCATCCTGAACGATGGCGGCAAGGCGGCGAGTTTCCGCCGCGTGCATGTCGAACTGGTCGAGAGTCTGGTCGCCGCATGCCAGGCCGCCGGCGTCCGCCGCCTGCTGCACATGAGCGCGCTCAATGCCAACCAGAGCAGTGGCAGCAGCCAGTACCTGCGCACCAAGGGCGAAGGCGAGAACCGCGCGCACACGCTCGGCAAGGCATCGATTGCGGTCACGAGTTTCCGGCCGTCAGTGATCTTCGGTCCCGACGATGGCTTCCTGAACCGCTTCTCGACGCTGATGAAGATACCCGGACCGATGCCGCTGGCCTGTCCCGACGCCAAGCTGGCACCGGTGTTCATCGACGACGTCGTCAAGGCGTTCGCCAACGCCCTGGAGGACCGCAGCACGTTCGGCAGGCACTACGAGCTGTGCGGACCGAAGGCCTACACGCTCGAGGAGCTGGTGCGCTTCATCGCCGAGACCACGGGCCGACGCAAGCTGATCATCCGCATGCCGGACTGGGCGTCGCGGCTGCAGGCCTCAGTGCTGCAGTACGCCCCCGGCAAACCGTTTACGCCGGACAATTATCAGTCGCTGCAGACGCCGAGCGTGTGCAGCGACGACAGCCTCGCCGCGCTCGGCATCGCCGCGACGTCGCTGGAGAACGCCGGGTCGCGGATCCTCCGCGGCGACAACAAATCGGCGCGACTGCATCGCCTGCGCCAGAGCCGTCAGCGCTGAGCCGTGTCGGTGGCGGATGCCAGGCGCGCGCTGAGCCGCGCGTGACGTTCGGCACGGCCCAGCGCCGCGAGCTCGCGACAGCGCGCCTGGAAGCGCCGCATGTCGCCGTCGACCTCGCGCAGCAGCGCCGCGAACGCCGGCAACAGCGCGTTGTAGGTGCTGATGCTGACCAGGTGCGCGTTGTTCAGCGGTCGCGCGAACCAACGATCGTAACCGGCGTACCCGCCCCACGCCTCGCGCTGCCGGGCGTAGTCGGCGCGCAGCGCGGCGAATACCGCTCGCTTGCGCGCCAGCAGCTCGGCGCGCGGCGGCGCCTCGGCGTACAGTGCCAGCAGGCGCGTGCGTGCCGTGTCGAGCAGGGCCAGGAAGTCGCTGCGCCGGCTCGCCCGGTCGCGCCACGCCCGACGCATCGTCGCGTCTCCTGACTGCTGCAGCCAGCGCCTTACCCCCTCGCGCTCGATCAGCGTCGCATAGGCCTCGTTGAAGGCGCTGTCGTCGCGCACGTACAGCGTCTCGTGGGCGCGTTCGTGGAACAGCAGCGCGGCGATGTCGGCGAGCGGCCAGTGGATCACGGTGCTCGGCAGCGGATCGTCGAACCAGCCGAGCGTCGAGTACGCGGGTACGGCCTCGACCGCGACGTCCCAACCGGCGTCACGCAGGCGCTCGGCGTGCGCGTCGGCGGCCGCACGGTCGAAGTAACCGCGGTAGCTGGCACAGCCGAGCACCGGGTAGCACCACTGGTGCGCATCGAGCGCATCCACCGGGGCGGCGACCAGGCTCCAGACCATCGCCTCGCGGTCGAGCTGCGCGTAATCGCGGTAGCTGTCGCTGTCGACCAGGTGTAGCTCGTCGACGGCGAACCGCCGCAGCTCGTCGAGTCGCAGCAGGCGTTCGCGCACCGCGGGATCGAGCGTCGCATCGGCCAGCAGCGCATCGACCGGGCGCGACGCGGCGACGACGCCGAGCTGCCCGCGCACGGCCTGGGCGTAGTAGCCGAGCGTCGTGCAACCGCCGAGCAGCAGCGCCACGCCGACCACGAGCAGGCGCGCGCTGCGCTCAGATCGGGAAGAAAACCGCCGACGCAACGCTCTGCAACACATTCTTGATCTGCCGGTTGGTGCTGTCGGCGACGACCTGCGCCATGTGGTCCTGCAGGCCGATCAACTTGCCGGCGATGCGCTCGAAACTCAGGTCGCCGCTGCCGGCGAGCGAATTGCTCAGCAGGAACAGCCGGCCGTCGGGGTCGCGGTCGTGCCCGAGCTTCCAGAACGCGATCTCGAAGTTGCGCGCCAGGTAGTAGAGTTTCTGCGGATCGAGACTGTCGTGCAGGTAGAAGCGCTGCTTGCCGCCGTAGCCGTCGCGCAGCATCGTGCGCATGCCGACGACGAACGCCGCGACGCGGTCACCCGGGTAGTCGGCGTCGAAGGCCAACGCCAGCGCATCGATCGACCGGCGGCCGCGCAGGTCGCGGTCGAACCGGCCACGCTCGCGGTCGAGCAGGTCGCGCAGGGCCTGGTCACGGCTCGCGTAGCCACTGCGGCGCAACTGATTGGGGTTGCGCACGTAGAGCTTGCGCGCCAGCTCGCGCAGGTAGCGCTCGCTGTGACGAACGTTGATCTCGGCGACCATGTCGACGTCGGCCTTGGCCAGGTCGGCGATCTCGAAGCCACGCGGCTGCACCGGGCCATCCCGGTCCGGCCGCGACCCGCAGGCGGCCAGCCCCGCCACCAAGACCACCAGTAACAGCCTGCTACAGACGCCCACGCAAGTCCCTCGTCGCGAATCCCGACAGTGTAACCGGCGCGGCGCAGGCCAGCGCGATGACCTTGAAGCGTTCGCCCATCTCGCTGGGCAGGGTCAGGCGCTTGACCCCCTGCATCAGTGCCAGATGGCGGCGCACGTCGTCGGGGTCGGACGCCGCCAGCCGGGTATCGAGCCCGCTGTCGATCAGAAAGTGCGCCTGCGTCGTGTAGCCGGCGAGCTGCAGGCCGCACGCGGTCGCCGCAGCCGCCAGCGCGCTGAAATCGACGTTCGCCGTGATGTCCTGCAGCCCCGGCAGCAGGTACGGGTCGGCAAAGGCACGGTGGCGAAAATGGCAGATCAGCGTGCCCTGGTCGCGCTCCGGATGGTAGTACTCGCGGCGCGAGTAACCGTAGTCGATCAGCACGACGTAGCCATGCGCCAGGCGATCGGTCAGTGCCCGCAGCCACGGGCCCAGGCGCAGGTTGATCTCAGAGCCGTAGCCATCGCCGACGGCATCGGGATCCGGCCAGATCTCCGCCAGCGCGTGCTCCAGGCCGGGGGTGAACGGCGCCAGCCAGCGATCCTCGAGGCCGTCGCCGGCGAGCGCGACGGCGAGTTCCTGCCAGCGACCTTGGTGGCGCCGGAAGCGCTGCACCGGCATCGCGTCGAGGACCTCGTTGCCGACCACGACACCGACGAATCCCGGGTCGGGCAGCACCTGCAGCCAGCTCACCCGCGGCAGCAGTTCCGGCACCGCGGCAGCCAGCGTTGCGTGCTGCAGCGCCTGCAGCGCAGGGCTGAGTTCGAGGATCTGGTAGGCCGCGGGCACGGCGTCGAGGCGTTCGAGTTCGCGCAGCATGTCGGCGGCCATGCGCCCGGAACCGGCACCGAGTTCGAGCACGGCACCGCCGCCTAGATGGCCCAGGCATTCGGCGACCTGCTGCGCCAGGCATTGGCCGAACAGCGGCGAGGTCTCGGGTGCGGTCGTGAAATCGCCATGCTCGCCGAACTTGCGCCGGCCGTTGACGTAGTAACCGAGCCGCGGTGCGTACAGCGCGAGCTCCATGTAACGGTCGAACGGCAGGCTGCCGCCGGCGCGCGCGATCTCGGCGGCGACGTGGGCGCGCATGGCCCCGAGCAGCTCGGCCTCGTCCTGCCCGAGTTGCGGCAGCTTCAAACAACCCCTCCGGCGACAACGGTTTGGACGGCTGGTATCGCGGCTGCCGGCCCGTTAGTCTGTGCCGCCAGCCCTGCGCCGCCGCATGCCGGTTCGGCAGACGCGGCGACCGGGCGCAGTCTAGCAAGCGGGAGAAACCACGTGGAGTCGTCTGACATGCTGCAGGGCAAGGTCGCCCTCGTGACCGGCGGTGCCGCCCGCCTCGGCGCCGCGACCGTGCGCCGGCTGCACGCGTCCGGCGCGCGCGTGCTGATCCACTACCGCAGCTCGGCGGCGGCGGCCGAGGCGCTGCGCGACGAGCTGCTGGCGACACGCGACGGTTGCGCGGCGACGATCCAGGGCGACCTCAATGAGCCCGCCTCGTGGCCACGCCTGGTCGACGCCGCCGTCGACTTCGGCGGTGGTCTCGACATCCTGATCAACAACGCGTCGAGCTACTACCCGACGCCGATCGGCACGGCGACGATCGAACAGTGGGACGACCTGTTCGGCAGCAACGCGCGCGCCCCGTTCTTCCTCGCCCAGGCCGCCGCGGACCAGCTGCGCGAGCGGCGCGGCTGCATCGTCAACCTGGTCGACATCTACGCCGACCGGCCGATCGCCGAGCATCCGGTCTACTGCATGGCCAAGGCGGCCAACGCGATGATGGTCAAGGCGTTGGCGCGCGACCTGGCACCGCAGGTGCGGGTCAACGGCATCGCCCCGGGCGCGGCGCTGTGGCCGGACGGCTACATGGAGGACGCGGAACGCCAGGCGATCCTCGACCGGATCCCGCTCGGCAGGCCGGCGGGTGCCGATCAGATCGCCGCGGCGGTCATGTTCATGGTGACCGGCCCGGATTACGTGACCGGACAGATCCTTGCCGTCGACGGCGGGCGCAGCGTCCAGCAGTAACGTCAGCCGTCCCGGCCCGACAGTCCCTCGGCATAGACGCAGACGCGGTTGCGGCCCGAGCGCTTGGCGTCGTAACAGGCGGCGTCGGCCTCGTGCAGCGCGTCTTCCGGTGACGTGTGACGCGACGCCAGTTCGAGCAGGCCGACGCTCGCCTCGACGCGGTGGTGACCGCGCTCGCCGCTGTACTCGTAGCGCTCGATCGCGCCGCGGATGTTCTCGGCGATCGCGCAGGCATCGAGCAGCGTGCAGTCCTCGAGCAATACCGCGAACTCGTCGCCGCCCATGCGCGCCACCGCGTCGGCGGAACGTACCTCGTTGGCCAGCAATACGCTGACGTCACGCAGCACGCGGTCACCGGCACGATGGCCCTCGGCGTCGTTGAGATCCTTGAAGCGGTCGAGATCCAGGTACAGCAGCACGTGATTGCCGTCGTCGGCGGCCCCCGCCAGGACCGCTTCGAGGCGTTCCATCATCACGTGGCGACTCATCAGCCGGGTCAGTGGATCGTGGTTGGCCAGCCACGACACCTCTTCGCGCGCGCGCACCTCGCGCCGCGCGCTGCTCGTCAGCATGCCGGTGAAGACGATGACCCAGATCAGACTGATGTCCAGGTACAGGATACCGAGATCGCGCTGCGCCAGGTTCTCGGCGGGCAGCCAGATGGCCGACAGCAGCACGACTGCCAGCGCCAGCACCGCCAACAGCATCACCAGGTACTGCTCACCGCGCCGCGCCGCCAGCACGAACACCGGGATCAACAGGTACAGCACCAGCGGCGACATGACATTGACGACCTGGCGCAGGCCGAGCGCCGTCAGCGCGGCGACGCACGACGCGGCGACGGCGAACTGCAGCAACCAGGTCTTGCGCAGGCGCAACGACCCGCGCGCCGTGGCGACCAGCCCGAAACCGCCGACGATCAGTATCCCGACGCTGTTGCCGAGCCACCACAGCAACCACAGGTGCAGCGGTTGGAGTTCGCTGCCGAGCTGGACCGCGAACGCCATCGTGCCGACCGAGGCGCTCAACGCCGGACCGAGCACCGGACCCAGGCCGATGAACAACAGCGTGTCGCGTAGGTGCGCGAGCCGCGGATCGACACCGAATCGCCGCAGCAGGACGACCGGAACGGCGGCCTCGAGCATGCTGCCGAGCGCCGAGATCACGGCCACGTCGGCCGGAATGCCGACGATCCACGCCAGGCCGAGCATCGCCGGCAGCAGCGCCAGGACCTGGGAAACGCCGAACCAGTACGCGATCGCGAACGCGAAACCGGATGCCGGCCAGACCGGCGTGATGCCGGTCTGCGACGACTGCAGCTGCAGCCCGGCCAGGCCGAGCAGCAGGTAGCCGGCGGCCAGCGCACCGAAGGCCAGCGCGCGCGCGCGCGGCGTCTGCGGTGGTGTGTAGGGTAGGTTCGCCATCCCTGAGTCTCCCGCTCGCTCAGTCCCGCAACCAGGCGGTATCGGTGAGCCTGTGCAGCTCCGCGCCGCCGCGCGCGGCCATCTGGCGCCACAGCGCCGCGTAGGTCTCGCGGCGCTGCGGATGGAGCTCGGCGCCGGCGACATCGGCCAGCGGCGCCAGTACGAACGCGTACTCGAGGATCTCGTCGCGCGGCAGCGCCTTGCCGCCGTCGTCGGTCACGGCATCGCCGTACGTGAGGACGTCGAGATCGAGCGTCCGCGACGAGAACTTCGCGCCGCCGCGGCGACGCCCGTGGCGCGCCTCGATCTCGCGCATCAGCTCGTGCAGTTCCGCTGGCGGGCGCTCGCTGTCGACGCCGACGACGAGGTTGAGGAACGGCTCGCCGGCGAAGCCGACCGCGGGCGTCTCGTAGACCGGCGACACAATCAGCTCGCCGAACCGGGCGCGCAGGTCGTCGAGTGCGGCACGGATGTGCGTTTCGCGCTCGATGTTGCTGCCGACGCTGATCCAGACCCGCGGCATCAGCTGCGCTCCCCGCGTTCGATGATCACGCCGACGTCCGACGCCCCGCGCACCGCGCCCTTCTTGTTCAGCGTCAGGCGCACCCAGCGCACGTCGAATTCTTCGCGAATGATCGCGGCGCAGCGCTCGGCGAGGGTCTCGACGAGCTGGAAATCGCTGTCGCCGACGTACTCGATCAGCCGCTTGGCGACCGCCTTGTAGTTCAGCGTGTCCTCGATGCGGTCGGATGCCGCGGCGCGCGTGACGTCGGCGCTCATCTCGAGATCGAACACCAGCGTCTGGCGCACGCGGCGCTCCCAGCCGTAGATGCCGATCACCGCATCGATGCGCAGGTCGCGCAGGAACACGATATCCATGTCAGGGCGCGTCCGCCGGGCGGGCCATCCGGCGACCGCCGGTGACCGGGTCGTGATCACGCAGCCGGCCGGGTGCGATGCGACCGAGCGCACCGCCATCGTATTGCCCGCGGCGCCCCGCCACCGCCAGGCGCGCCGAACATGCGCCGCAAGGCGCCCCTCGTCGTCGATCCGGATTCAACTCGCTCTCTCCCTGCGCCGCGCCCGACGCACCCGGGTACGGGTCAGCCGTGGCGCGACCGTGCTGCACGGGCCGCCGCCAGACGCGGCCGACCGATCGGCCCGATGGTAGCAGCTCGGCCGGCAGCGACGCCGCCGTGTCGGCTTGACGCCGGCCGCAAGCGCTATATCGTAAGCGGCCGTCGGCGCCATCGCTGGCGCAGCCGGAGGCCCCATGACCGCGTTGGACCTGATCCTCGTCGTTGCCGCCTACCTGCTCGGGTCGATCTCGAGCGCGATCATCGTGTGCCGCCTGATGGGACTGCCCGACCCGCGCACCGAGGGCTCGAACAACCCCGGTGCGACCAACGTGCTGCGCATCGGCGGCAGGAAGGCGGCCGCGATCACGCTGCTCGGCGACAGCCTCAAGGGCTTCGTGCCGGTGCTCGCCTGTCACCTGCTCGATCGCAGCGCGCCGGTGTTCGCGCTGGTCGGCGGCGCGGCGTTCCTCGGCCACCTGTACCCGGTGTTCTTCGGCTTTCGCGGCGGCAAGGGTGTCGCCACCGCGCTCGGCGTGCAGTTCGGCTGGAGCTGGATGATCGGCGGCGCGGTCGCCGCGACCTGGCTGTTCATGGCCAAGGTCGCGAACATCTCGTCGCTGGCAGCCCTGGTATCGATGCTGCTGGCCCCGCTGTACGTGTGGCTGCTGTGGCCGGCGCCCGAGCTGGTGGTTGCCCAGGTGCTGATCACGGCCGTGCTGATCTGGCGCCACCGCAGCAACATCCGCAAGCTGCTCAGCGGCAGCGAGGGGCGGATCTCGAAGCAGCCCGACAGCGACTGAGGTCAGGCGCCGGCCGCGAGTTCGTGCATCGGCCAGCGCGGCCGGATGCCGAATGCCAGGTCCTCGTGCTGCCCGGCGTTCAGGCGCTGCCAGCCGGCATAAGCGATCATCGCGCCGTTGTCGGTACACAGCTCGGCGCGCGGATAGTAGGCACGCCCGCCCAGATTCGCCATCAGTTCGTCGACCCGCGCGCGCAGCTTGCGGTTGGCGCTGACCCCACCGGCCATGACCAGCGCGCGCACGCCGGCCTGCTCGACGGCGCGCCGGCACTTGATCGCCAACGTATCGACGACCGCCTCCTCGAAGGCGCGCGCGATGTCCGCATGCAGCCGGTCGAGATCCTGCGGCGCGGTCATCGCGGTCTGTTCGCGCAGCGTCGTCAGCGCGAAGGTCTTGAGCCCGGAGAAGCTGAAATCCAGGCCGGGCCGGTCGGTCATCGGCCGCGGGAAGCGGAACCGGCCGGGATCGCCGCGCTCGGCGAGCGCGGCCAGCGCCGGCCCGCCCGGATAGCCGAGGCCGAGCAGCTTGGCGGTCTTGTCGAACGCCTCGCCGGCCGCGTCGTCGACCGATTCGCCGAGCAGTTCGTAGACGCCGACCGCGTCGACCAGGACCAGCTGCGTGTGTCCGCCCGAGACCAGCAGCGCGACGAACGGGAAAGGGGGCTGCTCGGCCTCGAGCATCGGTGCCAGCAGGTGACCCTCCATGTGGTGGACGCCGAGCGCCGGCACAGCCCACGACCAGGCCAGGCCACGCGCGAACGCGGCACCGACCAACAGCGCACCGGCCAGCCCGGGACCGGCCGTGTACGCGACGCCGTCGATGTCGCCGGGCGCTAGTTGCAGGCGGCCGAGCAGCGCCCGCACCATCGGCGCGAGCTTGCGCACGTGGTCGCGCGACGCCAGCTCGGGGACGACGCCGCCGTAGTCGGCATGCAGCGCGATCTGGCTGTAGACCTCGTGGCCGAGCAGGCCGGCTTCGCCGTCGTACACGGCGACCCCGGTCTCGTCGCACGAGGTCTCGATTCCGAGAACTTTCATGTTATTGAAGCCTTTGCATTTTTCCGGGCGATGCTTTAGCATTCCGCGCCTTCATCGGCCGCGCCGGGCAGACCGTGCGGCCGCGACTACTATCCGTCCGTCGAATCGAGGAAGCAATGCCGCACGTACGCGTCAAAGAAAATGAACCCTTCGAAGTCGCGATGCGCCGTTTCAAGCGCTCCTGCGAGAAAGCCGGCGTGCTCGCCGAGGTACGTCGCCGCGAGTTCTACGAGAAGCCGACCTGGGAGCGCAAGCGCAAGGCCGCGGCCGCCGTGAAGCGCTGGCAGAAGAAGGCCGGCCGCGACGCCCGCCGCTTCGAGCGCCTGTACTGAGGCCCATCCCGGCGCGGCCACCCGTGCTCAAACAGCAGATCACCGACGCGATGAAGGCCGCGATGAAAAGCGGCGACAAGGCGCGTCTGGGCGTCATCCGCCTGGTCCTCGCCGCGATCAAGCAGCGCGAGGTAGACGAACGCACCGAGCTCGACGATGCCCAGGTGCTCGCAGTACTCGACAAGATGGTCAAGCAGCGCCGCGACTCGATCACGCAGTACGCGGACGCCGGCCGCAACGAGCTGGCCGACGCCGAGGCCGCCGAGATCACCGTGATCCAGGAATTCCTGCCCGAGGAGCTGTCCGACGACGAGATCGCCGCGATCATCGACGCCGCGATCGCCGACACCGGCGCCGCGTCGATGCGCGACATGGGCAAGGTCATGGGCATCGTGAAGCCGAAGGTCCAGGGCCGCGCCGACGTCGGCAAGGTCAGCGGCCTGGTCAAACAAAAGCTCGCCTGATTCACCGCCACGGCTGCCGCCGTGCGACCGCGTGCTAGCCTTGCAGCATGCCCGGTGCCATCCCCCAGCACTTCATCGACGACCTGCTCGCCCGGGCCGATATCGTCGAGATCATCGGCCGCCGCGTACCGCTGAAGAAGGCCGGACGCGAGTTCCACGCCTGCTGCCCGTTCCACAGCGAGAAGACGCCGTCGTTCACGGTCAGCCCGGCCAAGCAGTTCTACCACTGCTTCGGCTGCGGCGCGCACGGCAGCGCGCTGGGCTTCCTGATGGAGTACGACCGCCTGAGCTTTCCCGAGGCCGTCGAGGAACTGGCCTCGTCGATGGGCCTCGAGGTGCCGCGCGAGGCGGCGTTCGACCAGGGCCCGGACCATCGTCCGCTGTACGAACTGCTGGAACTGGCGGCGCAGCACTACGAACAGCAGCTGCGCCAGCACGCCGACGCCGCGCGCGCGGTCGACTACCTGCGGCAGCGCGGCCTCAGCGGCGAGATCGCCGCGCGCTTCCGCCTCGGATTCGCCCCGCCCGGCTGGGACAACCTGCTGCAGGCGCTCGGCGGTGACGACGAGCGCGTCGCCAGGCTGCGCGACGCCGGCCTGATCACCGAGCAGGACCACAAGCGCTATGACCGGCTGCGCGACCGCATCATCTTCCCGATCCGCGACGGCCGCGGGCGCGTCGTCGGCTTCGGCGGCCGCCTGCTCGGCGACGGCAAGCCCAAGTACCTGAACTCGCCGGAGACCCCGGTGTTCCACAAGGGCCGCGAGCTGTACGGCCTGTACGAGGCGCGCCAGGCCGACGGCCACCCGGCGCGGCTGCTGGTCGTCGAGGGCTACATGGACGTCGTCGCGCTGGCCCAGTTCGGCATCGGCAACGCGGTCGCAACGCTGGGCACCGCGACCACGAGCGATCACCTGGAAAAGCTGTACCGCGCGACGCCCGAGGTCGTGTTCTGCTTCGACGGCGACCGGGCCGGCCGTGACGCGGCGTGGAAGGCGCTGCAGACGGCGCTGCCGCTGATGCGCGACGGCCGCCAGGCACGCTTCCTGTTCCTGCCCGACGGCGAGGATCCGGACAGCCTGGTGCGCCAGATCGGCGCCGCGGCCTTCACCGAGCGCGTCGGCGGCGCGCAGCCGCTGTCCGAGTACCTGTTCGAGAAGCTGTCCGCGCAGGTCGACATGCAGACGCTCGATGGTCGCGCGCGCCTCGGTGAGCTCACCCAGCCGCTGCTCGAACGCCTGCCACAAGGCGTGTTCCGGGACATGATGCAACAGGCCCTGCACGAGCGCATGGGCTACCGCCCCGATCGGCCGGCGCAGCGCCGCGACGAGGCAGCGGCACGACCGCGTCGCCCGCGGCCCGGCGGCAGCATCCCGCCCGTGCGCCGCGCCGTCGCGCTGCTGGTACAGCACCCGGGTGTCGCCACGGCCGACCTGCCGACGGGCTGGGAAGGCATCGAATCGCCGGGGATCGCGCTGCTCAAGGAGCTGATCGACGCGGTCCGGGCGCAGCCCGATGTCCACAGCGGCGCGCTGGTCGAACGCTGGGACGACGCCGAGCGGCGCCAGCTGCTCGCCCGGCTGGCCGTGATCGATCTCGGCATCCTCGACGACGCCGCCGACCAGTTTGCCGGTACGCTGCGCGGCCTGGCGCAGCAGCAGCGCCGCGCCGAATGCGACGCGTTGCTCGTCAAGAGCCGCGATTCGACGCTCTCCGAAGTGGAAAAACAACGACTTAGGGAACTTCTGGGCACGTCGACGGCCGAATGACTCAGGAGGGCCGGACTGGCGAAACCCTTTGAGAACTGCTAGTATGCCTGATTCGTTTTTGCACCCGCACGTCGGCACAGCGCGCCGGCGCGAGGGCGTTTGCGCGTGAACTATTGAGGACCAGATGGATCGCCAAGAGCAGCAAACCAGCATCAAAGACCTGATCGCCAAGGGCAAGGAACAGGGCTTCCTGACCTATGCGGAGGTCAACGATCACCTGCCCGACTCGATCGTCGATCCGGAGCAGATCGAAGACATCGTGCGCATGATCAATGACATGGGCATCTCGGTCCATGAGACGCCGCCGGAGACCGAGGACCAGACGCTCAGCGACAGCGCCGTGTCGACCGACGACGACGCCGCCGAGGCCGCCGCCGCGGCGCTCGCCACCGTCGACAGCGAATTTGGCCGCACTACAGACCCGGTGCGCATGTACATGCGCGAGATGGGCACCGTCGAATTGTTGACCCGAGAGGGCGAGCTGCGCATCGCGCGGCGCATCGAGGACGGCCTCAACCAGGTCAGCGCCGCGCTGGCGGCGTTCCCGATCACGGTCGCCCGGCTGATCGAGCTGTTCGATCAGGTCGACAGGGAAGAGGCCCGACTCAATGACGTCATCGTCGGTTTCGCGCTGCCGGACATCGGCGACACGATCCCGAAGCCGGCGAAGACCGTTGCCGACGTCACCAACAAGAGCGACGACGAAGACGACGAGGACGACGAACCCGAGGACACCGGGCTCGACCCGGAACTGGTCGCCGAGCGCATCAACGAGCTGCGCAAGCAGTACCGGGCGTGGAAACGCGAACTCGACAAGTCCGGCAACAGCGACAAGTCGCAGAAGTGCTGCGAGAAGACCGTAACCGCGTTCCTCGAGTTCCGCCTCGTGCCACAGCTGTTCGCCGAACTCACCGAGATGCTGCGTGACGTCGTCAACCGGATCCGCGAGCAGGAACGGCTGATCCTCGACGTCTGCGTCAACGAGTGCGGCATGCCGCGCCGCGACTTCATTGCGTCGTTCCCGAAGAACGAGACCAACCTCGACTGGGTCGCCGACCAGGCGAAGGGCAAGAAGCCGTTCGCCGGCAACCTGCAGGCGCGTGCCGACGATATCTGCCGCGGCCAGCGCAAACTCGCCGAAATCGAGGACATGTGCTCGCTGTCGATCAGCGATATCAAGGAGATCAACCGGCGGATGTCGATCGGCGAGGCCAAGGCACGCCGCGCTAAGAAGGAGATGGTCGAGGCCAACCTGCGCCTGGTCATCTCGATCGCCAAGAAGTACACCAACCGCGGGCTGCAGTTCCTCGACCTGATCCAGGAAGGCAACATCGGCTTGATGAAGGCCGTCGACAAGTTCGAGTACCGCCGCGGCTACAAGTTCTCGACCTACGCGACCTGGTGGATCCGCCAGGCGATCACGCGCTCGATCGCCGACCAGGCGCGCACGATCCGAATCCCGGTGCACATGATCGAGACGATCAACAAGCTCAACCGCATCTCGCGGCAGATGATCCAGGAGATGGGTCGCGAGCCGACGCCGGAAGAACTGGCGCAGCGCATGGACATGCCCGAGGACAAGGTGCGCAAGGTCCTGAAGATCGCCAAGGAACCGATCTCGATGGAGACCCCGATCGGCGACGACGAGGACTCGCACCTCGGCGACTTCATCGAAGACCAGCAGGCGGTGTCGCCAATCGATTCGGCAACGATGGAAGGTCTGACCGAGGCGACGCAGAACATGCTCGCCGGGCTGACCTCGCGCGAGGCCAAGGTGCTGCGCATGCGTTTCGGCATCGACATGAACACCGACCACACGCTCGAAGAGGTCGGCAAGCAGTTCGACGTGACGCGAGAGCGCATCCGCCAGATCGAGGCCAAGGCGCTGCGCAAACTGCGCCACCCGACGCGCTCGGACAAGCTGCGCAGCTTCCTCGACGGCGACAGCTGATCCGCGAAGGCCGGGGCGACCCGGCCTTTTTGTTATGATCCCGCCCGATCGGCCCCCTGCCCCGCATGCCCCTAACTCAACGACTGGCGTCAGGGGGCGGACCGGGACCGTCTGTCCCGTGGACAAACGCGGCCCGGTCGACGACCGGTCGGGACTGCAGGGCGGGTGAGCCGACTGTTCGCCCACCACGACACCAGAAAGCATGCACGGGCCCTTAGCTCAATGGTTAGAGCAGGGGACTCATAATCCCTTGGTTGCAGGTTCGAGTCCTGCAGGGCCCACCACTTCGCTGCGCTCATGGCGGACCGCTGCGGACTATCCCGGCCCTCGCGAAACGCTCGGGCGTTCAGGCACCCGCGAAGCTCGCGCTTCGCCAACGCGTGCCTTCACCCTGCAGGGCCCACCACTGCCAAGTCATAGAGGGTGACCTTTCCCTCGAGATCAGCGCCATGCGGTGAAGGTCATGGTCATTGACCGGGCGATGGCGCCGCCGCGTCGGCAAGCCGCAGCAGCGCGGCGTGCTGCCCGGCGTGCCAGAACGGCTCGGCCTGCGCCTTGGCACGACCGCGCTCCGCCGCGTCGCGCGCCATGACCACGAGTTCCGGATCGCCGCTGTCGGCAGCGACACGGATCAGCACCGCCGACGGTGCCGGCAGCGCACCCTCGGGCATCGCCGGCTGCTCGGCGATGCCCGGCAGCAGCGGCCGGTCGTCGCTGCGCCAACCGCCGGGGCCGTGATAGCGCTGCCAGGCCGTACGCAGCAGCACGGCGACGAAGGTCCGGTCGACGGGCTCGCCGCTGAGTTCGGCATAGCGCGCCATGCCATGGGCGACGTAGGCATAGTCGTCGAGCGACGCCTTGCCGATCGGCGCGCCATCGTGCACGGCGCGGCGCAGCTCGCTGCCGGTCCACAGGCTCTCGCGCAGGTAGTCGCGCAGTCCGCGCGCCGCGGTCCGCAGGTCCGGGTCGTCCCAACGCAGCGCGGCCTCCGAGATCGCCGCGAGCATCAGGCCGTTCCATCCCGCCAGTGGCTTCCAGTCGATCGGCAGGTCGCGCGCTGCGCGTGCCGCCAACAGCCGCTGACGGATGTCGTCGACGCGCGCGGCCACGTCGCCGAGCGGCTGCTGCAGCGCCAGCGAGATCTGCTTCAGCGACTCGCCACGCATCGGCAGGTGGGCGCCGTCAAACCACGGCAGGCCCTGCATGCGCCAGTAGCGCCGCGCCAGCGCGGTGTCCTGCTCGCCGAGCAGCGCGTGCAGCTCGTCGACGCTCCAGACGTAGACGCCGCCTTCGCGGCCGGCGCCGTCGACGGCCGAGAAACTGGCCGCGAACGCGCCGTCGGCGCGGCGCATCTCGCGCAGCGCGAAGTCGACGGTCTCGCGCGCGACATCGGCGAAGTCCGGCCGCCCGAGCACGTCGGCGGCGCGCAGGTAGACCTCGATCAGCAGCGCCTGGGTATACAGCATCTTCTCGAAGTGCGGGATCTCCCAGCCCGGATCGATCGTGTAACGGAAGAAGCCGCCGGCGAGATGGTCGCGCAGGCCCTCGCCGACCATCTTGTCGAGCGTCAGCGCGAGGAACTCGGCGAGCGCCGGATGCGGCGCCGCGGCCTGCAGGTCGAGCAGCGCGAGCAGCTGCGGCGCCATCGGGAACTTGTTCTGCTCACCGAATCCACCGTCGAGCGTGTCGGCGATCTCGAACGTCGCGTGCAGCAGCGTCTCGCGCAGTAGCGCGGCCGGCAGCGCGTCGACGGCCGCCTGCTGGTCCTGCAGCATCAGCTGCAGCAGCGTGCGCCGGGCGAGGTTGCGCATGCGTCCGCGTTCGTCGAGCCAGCGCCGGTCGAGCCGCGTCAGCAGCTCCCGGAAACGTTCCGGCGGCAGGTAGGTCGCACCGACCAGCGGATAGCCCTCGGGTGTCAGGAAGATGTTCAGCGGCCAGCCGGCGTGACCCTGGGTCTTCTCGAGGAAACCGATCAGGTGCGCATCGAGCGCACCGTGCAGTTCGCGGTCGAGCTTGACCGGGATGAAGCGCGTGTTGAGCAGCTCCGCGATCTGCGGGTCCTTGTAGCTCTCGCGCTGCATGACATGGCACCAGTGACACGAGAAGTAGCCGCTCGACACGAACAGCAGCTTGCCCTGCTCGCGCGCCAGGTCGATGACCGGCTGGCCCCAGTCCTGCCATGCCACCGGATCGTCGCCGTGCATCGCCAGGTACGGCGACGGGTGGTCGCGCAGCTGGTTCTGCAATGCATGGACCGGCAGGGACAGAAACAGCAGCAGTAGCAGCAGTCGCGGGTTCACGGCATTGACCTCCGTCGCGGGACCGTCCTGTCGGACAAATTACCGGGCCTGCAGCGTTGCCTCAACGGTCGACGACCGGGCGCGCAGTCGCGTGCCGGCCGCCGCCAACGGCGGCGCCTGCGACGACGCCATGAAGCATTGTGCCCGCCCGCCGACGGCACGCCACCGAGGCACCCCGGCGCTGTGGCGTTCGCTGCGATCCGAACGACCCTGGCCTGCGTTGACGCGCGTCGTGCAGGCGGCGGCGTGGCGTCGTGAGTACCCCGTCAACCCTGTGACGGCGCGCTAGCCGTCGAGTTGCTCGAGGATATTGCGCGCGACCTTGATCTGGGTCGCGTTGCCCTCGCTGAGCACCTCGTACAACAGCCGGCGCGCCTCGTCGAACGCGCCGGTCGCACGCAGCGCCGCGATCTGCTCGAGCTTGGCATCGACCAGCGCCTCGGTCGCCGTGCGCGCCGGGAACGCGTCCTCTTCGTCGAGCATGTCGGCCGAGTCGTCGGCCGTCCAGGCCGTCGGCGGCGCCGCATCGCCGGCATCGGCAACCGGACCGTCCCGCTCCGCGTCGACGCTCGCGGTGTCTTCCTCGTCATCGTCGCTCGCCGCATCAGGGTCGCCGGTGCCTGCAGCGGCGTCCCCACCCATCGACGATCGGTCATTCGACTCGGCCTCCAGGGCCTCGAACTCCGCCTCGATGCGATCGAACTCGTCTTCCATCTGCCGATCGTCCAGCGGTTCGAATTCGCCGGGCTCGACCGGCTCTGCGGTCGACGTCGCAGCGCCACCGGCGGCCGCTGCCGCGGTCGCCGGCACCGCGCCCGCAGTCTCGGTGGGCGCGTCGTCATCCGCGGCGTCGGCGGTTGCGGCACGGCGGCGCACCAGCATCCGCGACACCAGCAGGCCGACCTCGAACAGCACCCACATCGGCAGCGCCAGCATGGTCTGCGAGATGATGTCCGGCGGGGTCAGCAGCATGCCGATGACAAACGCGCCGACGATCACGTAGGGCCGTTTTTCGGCCAGGCGCTCCGGTGTCGTGGCTTTCGCCAGCACCAGCAGGATGGTCGCGATCGGGACCTCGAAGGCCATGCCGAACGCGAAGAACAGGCGGATCGCGATATCGAGGTAGTCGGCGATGTCGGGCATCACCTCGACGTCCTGCGGCGTGACGCCGACCAGGAACGGGAACAGCAGCGGCAGCACGACGAAGTACGCGAACGCGGCGCCGAAGTAGAACAGCACGATGCTCGACAGCAGCAGTGGGAAGGCCAGCCGCTTCTCGTGCTGGTACAGGCCGGGCGCGATGAAACTCCACAGCTGGTAGAGCAGATACGGCATCGCGATGAACACCGACGCGACGAATGCCAGCTTGAGCGGCGTCAGGAACGGAGACAGCACCTTGGTCGCGATCATCGAGTTGCCCTCCGGGAGGGCGGCCATGACCGGCCGGGCGAGCAGGTGGAAGATGTCGTTGCCGAACGGGAACAGGATGATCAGCAGCACGAGAACCGCGGCGACCATCCGGATCAGGCGGTCGCGCAGCTCTACGAGGTGGCTGAAGAAGGGCTGTTCGGTCAGCGGCGCGTTGTCACTCATCTTTGGATGCAGGCGCTGCGGGCTTGTCCTTCACACTGATCGCCGCCTCGGTCTGCTCGCGGATCTCGCCAAAGGACTTCTTGGTGTCCTCGACGACCTCGTGCAACGGGTTGTTCTGCTTCTGCTTCTCGAGAATCGCGCGCAGTTCGTCGGCCTTGATCTCGCGGTCGATGTCGTCTTTGACCGAGGTAATGAAGCGCCGCCCGCGACCGAGCCACATACCCGCCGTGCGCGCCAGCTTGGGCAGGCGCTCGGGACCGACGACGAGCAGCGCCACGACGGCGACGAGAAACAGCTCGAGCATTCCGACGTCGAACATGCCAGGGGTCCGCCCGTGCGCGGCTTACTGCTTGTCTTTCTCGCGCGTCGCCTCGCCGTCGATGACCTTGTCGTCGGCCTTCTCCAGGCGCTCGGGCTCGGCGTCTTTCTTTTCTTCGTCGCCCATCGCCTTCTTGAAACCCTTGACGGCGTTGCCCAGGTCGCCGCCCAGGTTGCGCAGACGCTTGGTCCCGAACAGCAGCAGGACGATCACGAGGATGATCAACAGCTGCCAGATACTGATTCCACCAAAACCCATGGCTCTCTCCGGTGTTGATCCGCTCTGTACAGACGCGGCGGATTCGCTAAGTCAAAGCGCGATGATACCCGATGGCGGGCGCTCACGGCATGGCCCGCCGCGGCGGCGGCGGGCCATTGCCCCACGCGTGCCGGGGTAATCAGGCTCAGTCGTCGCGGCTGGCCTTCTCGTCGAGCCCGGACAGGCCGAAACGGCGATCCAGCTCGCGCAGCACGTCGTCCGGGTGCAGGCCCTGCTGGGCCAACAGCACGAGGCTGTGGAACCATAGGTCGGCGGTCTCGTAGACGATCTTGTCGCGATCACCGTCCTTCGCCGCCATGACCGTCTCGGTGGCCTCTTCGCCGATCTTCTTCAGGATCGCATCGAGACCCTTGGCGTACAGCTTCGCGACATAGGAACTGTCGGGGTCGGCCTGTTTGCGCGCCTCGAGCACCGCGGCGAGCCGGTCCAGCGTGGCGCCGCTCACAGCCGCACCTCGACGCCCTGCCCGGCCATGAAGCGCTTGGCCTCGCCGATGCTGTACTCGGCAAAGTGGAAGACCGACGCCGCCAGCACCGCGTCGGCGCCGCCCTGCTTGACGCCGTCGACCAGGTGCTGCAGCTCGCCGACACCGCCGGACGCGATCACCGGGATCGGCACCGCCTCGGCGACCGCGCGCGTCAGCTCGTTGTCGAAGCCGATCTTGGTGCCGTCGCGGTCCATGCTGGTCAGCAGGATCTCGCCGGCGCCGTAGTCGGCCATCTGCTTCGCCCAGCCGACGGCGTCGATGCCGGTCGGCTTGCGCCCGCCGTGGGTGAAGATCTCCCAATGGTCGTCGACGCGCTTGGCATCGATCGCGACCACGATGCACTGCGAACCGAAGCGCTCGGTGACCTCCTTGACGAACTCCGGCCGGAACACCGCCGCGGAGTTGATCGCGACCTTGTCGGCGCCGGCATTGAGCATCTTCAGGATGTCTTCGGCCTTGCGGATGCCTCCGCCGACGGTCAACGGGATGAACACCTCCGACGCGACCCGTTCGACGACGTGCACGATGGTGTCGCGGTCGTCCGACGTAGCCGTGATGTCGAGGAACGTGATCTCGTCGGCACCCTCGTCGTTGTAGCGCCGCGCGACCTCGACCGGGTCGCCGGCATCGCGGATGTCGACGAACTTGACGCCCTTGACGACGCGGCCGGCATCGACGTCGAGACAGGGGATGATGCGTTTTGCTAGACCCATACCGTTTCTTCTTCAATCATCGAGTTGGAAACGCAAAGGCCGCAAAGGCACAAAGAACTCAGAACACGATCCTTAGTTTGTGGCCTTTGCGCCTTTGAGTACTTTGCGTTTGTTACTCTGCACTTAATTCATCCGCCAACTTCTGGCCCTCGGCGAGATCGAGCGTGCCCTCGTAGAGCGCGCGTCCGGTGATCGCGCCGACGATGTTCTCGGTGTGCGCATCGCACAGCGCGCGCACGTCGTCGATGCTGGTGATGCCGCCGGACGCGATGACCGGAATGCGCACGGCGTTGGCGAGGCGGACCGTGGCGTCGACGTTGACGCCCTGCATCATGCCGTCGCGGCTGATGTCGGTGTAGACGATCGCGTCGACGCCGTCGTTCTCGAAGTGCTGCGCCATGTCGATGACGTCGTGACGCGACAGTTTCGACCAGCCCTCGGTCGCGACCTTGCCGTCCTTGGCGTCTAGGCCGACGATGATGTGGCTCGGGAACTGCAGGCAGACCTCGGACACGAAGTGCGGTTCGCGCACGGCCTTGGTGCCCAGGATGCACCACTGGACGCCGGCGTCGAGGTACGCCTCGATGGTCTCGGCATCGCGAATGCCGCCGCCGATCTGGATCGGCAGGTCGGGGAAGGCCTCGGCGATCCGCCGCACGGGTTCGGCGTTGACCGGCCGACCGGCGAACGCGCCGTTGAGGTCGACCATGTGCAGGCGGCGCGCACCGGCGTCGACCCAGCGCTGCGCAACGGCGAGCGGGTCGTCGGAGAACACCGTGTCGTCGTCCATGACGCCCTGGCGCAGGCGCACGCAGTTGCCGTCTTTGAGATCGATTGCCGGGATCAGGATCATGGTCGTGACTCTCTGCGCCAGTGTCGGACCGCCGGTTGACGGGCCGACGGTGTTGCGGGATCAGGGGTCCCAGCGGACGAAGTTCTCCAACAGCCGCAGGCCGACGTCGGCGCTCTTCTCCGGGTGGAACTGCGTGGCAAACAGGTTATCGCGCGCAATCACCGCGGTAAATCGCACGCCGTAGTCGCTGGTGCCGGCGATCACCGAGACGTCTTCCGGCACCACCCGGTAGCTGTGCACGAAGTAGAAGCGACTGGCGTCGTCGATACCCTGCCACAGCGCATGCGCGACGACCTGGCGCACCTGGCTCCAGCCCATGTGCGGAATCTTCAGGGGCAGGCCGTTGTCGCCGATGGCCGTGCCGTCGAAGCGCCTGACGTCGCCGGCAAACAGACCGAGCAGTTCGGTGCCGCCGTTCTCCTCGGAGCGCTCCATCAGCACCTGCAGGCCCATGCAGATGCCGAGAAACGGCTTGCTCGCCGCCGCGTCGGCGACCGCCTGGCGGACATGGTGCTGACCGATCGCGGCCATGCAGTCGCGGGCCGCGCCCTGGCCGGGGAACACGACCCGGTCGGCGGCCGCGATCAGCGCCGGGTCGTCGCTGACCCGGACGTCGGCATCGCCGGCGACATGCTCGACGGCCTTGGCGACCGACCGCAGGTTCCCCATGCCGTAGTCGATCACGGCAATCAGCTGGCTCATCGCGACGCGTCCTAGAGGCTGCCCTTGGTCGACGGAATCACGTCGCCGAGCCGCGGATCCGGCTCGACGGCCATGCGTAGCGCGCGGCCGAAGGCCTTGAACACGGTCTCGGCCTGGTGGTGGGCATTGGCGCCGCGCAGGTTGTCGACGTGCAGCGTGACACCGGCGTGATTGACGAAGCCCTGGAAGAACTCGTGGAACAGGTCGACATCGAAACTGCCGATCATGCCGCGCGTGAAATCGACGTGGAACTCCAGGCCCGGTCGGCCGGACAGGTCGAGCACGACGCGCGACAACGCCTCGTCGAGCGGCACGTAGGCGTGCCCGTAGCGGCGGATACCGGTCTTGTCGCCGGCCGCCCGGGCGAACGCCTGGCCGAGCGTGATGCCGATATCCTCGACCGTGTGATGCGCATCGATGTGCAGGTCGCCGCTGGCGGCGACGTCGAGATCGACCAGCCCATGGCGCGCGATCTGCTCGAGCATGTGCTCGAGAAACGGCACGCCGGTGTCGAATCTGGCCGCGCCGCTGCCGTCGAGGTCGATCGAGACACGGATCTGTGTCTCCAAGGTATTGCGTTCGATGCTGGCGCTGCGGGCCACCGTCAGTTCCCTGATTTCACGAGTGATTTCGGCACGATTCTACGCCAATTCGCGGGCGCCGGGGAGCGCGGCGGCGGCCGCCCGCATCAGCTCTCGAGCCAGAACGTCACCGGTCCGTCGTTGACCAGCGCGACCTGCATGGCGGCGCCGAAGCGGCCGCTCTGCACCGTCGGCAGCCGGCGCCGCGCCTGCGCCACCAGGTAATCGAACAGGTGCTGCGCTTCCGCCGGCGGGGCGGCGCGCGAGAAGCTCGGCCGCCTGCCCTTGCGCGTGTCGGCCGCCAGCGTGAACTGCGGCACCAGCAACAGCCCGCCGGCGACGTCGGTCAGGCTCAGATTCATGCGCCCGCCGGCATCCTCGAACACGCGGTAGCCCAGCACGCGATCGAGCAGGCGGTCGGCACGCCCCTCGTCGTCATCGCCGACGACGCCGACCAGCACCGCGAGCCCGGGACCGATCTCGCCGACGACGTCGCCGCCGACCCGCACGTCGGCCCGCGCCACCCGCTGCAGCAGACCGATCACCGCAGCGCGCCGTATTCGGGCGCCAGCCGATTCGGGCTCAAGTTCACGTCCATTGGCACCGATGTAGTCAAAAGGACCTCGATAACAGCCTGTCGCACAACCCCGCCGCCGCGCCTCGGCTGCACGTTGCGGCGCGGTGCAAGCGTCGTGGGCCGGGCGTTCGCGACGCATGCTCCGGGACCGAGCCTGTATACTCCGCGGACGACCATTTTGCGCAGTAACGGACCGCAGACCGATGCAGACGAACACTAAGAAAATACTGCTGGAATGGGAAGACGAGGTAACCAAGAGCCTGGTCGAGGGCTTTCGCCAGCTGTTCGAATCGTCGAGCCAGGTGCTGCTGGAGTTCGCCGACGCGGCGGAGAACAACCGGGTCCAGCGCCTGTTCTTCGACGCCCAGCGTGAGTTCTATCTAAAGGAAGAGACGATCGTCGGCGACTTCGAGCGCAGCCTGCGTGAGAACCTGATGACCTTCGCCGGCGGGCCGAAGGCCGACACCCGGCCCGGCGCCGACACGCTGAGCCTGGTCGACGTCGAGGACTACGAGCGCTCGCTGGCCCTCGAAACCATCGCCAAGCGCACGGTCGACAAGCAGATGAACATGCTGCACGGCCTCGCGCAGCGGCTGTCGGCGCTGCTCGGCGGTCGCCCGATCCCGGTCGACGAGGTCCCGGCCAACCCGCTCCAGGTGATCCGCCTGTTCGACCCGGTCAGCCGCAAGCTGGATGTCGAGAAAGAGGTCCGACTGGTCTTCTACACGCTGTTCGACCGCTACGTGATGAGCCGCCTCGGCGATCTGTACAGCGCCTTCAACCAGCGCCTGGTCGATCTCGGCATCCTGCCGAACCTCAAGTTCGACTACGTCCGCCCGCCGCAGAGCAGCGGCGGTGCCGCGGCCGGTGGCGACGAGGCCGCCGGCGACGCACCGGGCATGCCGGGCGACGACGCCGCCGGCGCCGCGGCGCCGCTCCAGCGCCTGCGCCCGTCGACGCCGACGTCGACCGAGACACTGTCGGCGATCAGCTCGCTGCTGATGGCCAAGCGCCAGCAGCAGGCCGCGCGCGAGGTGCCGCTGCAGACCTCGGCGCCGATCCTGCCGACCGCGGCCAACCTCGGCGAGGCGATTATCGACGACCGCGTGTTGCAGGAGGCACCGAACCCGTTCCCGATGCCATCGGGCCAGGCCGGGGCCAAGGTCATCACGGTCGACGCCGAGCTGCTGGTCAAGGTCAAGGGCGCGCTGGAGCGACAGCGCCGCATCATCAAGAGCCTGGTCGGCCGCGACAAGCTGGAACGCCAGGACGAGGACATCATCGACATCGTCGGCATGCTGTTCGAGGCGATGCTCAACGAGAAGCTGCTGCCGAACTCGGTCAAGACGCTGCTCAGCCACCTGCACACGCGCTATCTGAAGATCGCGGTGCAGAGCGATGACTTTCTCGAGAACACCAAGCATCCGGCGCGCGTGCTGTTCGAGCGCATGCTCGACGCCGGCATCCGCTGGGTCCGCGAGGACAATCTGCGCGCCGGCATCTACCCGCAGCTGCAGTCGATCGTCACCAAGATCCTGCGCCACGAGACCCTCGAAGACCAGCTGTTCGTCGACCTGATCGACGAACTTGAAGACGCCGAGAAGCGCCTCGAACAGCAGTCGAACGCCGCCGAGGAGCGTACGCTCGAGGCCGAGCGCGGGCGTGCCCGGCTCGATCAGGCGAAGACGATCGTCAAGCAGACCATCGACGACATCGGCGGCGACGTCGAGGTGGCGCCGGCCGTCGTCACCTTCCTGACCACGACCTTCGCCGACTACCTGACGCTGCTGCTGCTGCGCAGCGACCTCGATACCGAGTCGGCGGACTGGAGCAACGCCTACAGCGTCGGCGAGGCGCTGGTCGCGGCCGCGGTCTATGCGGCCAAGGGCCAGCCGCTGGGCCAGGAGATGCGCGACGACCTGACCACGCGCCTGCAGGGATCGGTCGGCAGCCTGATCCCGCACCACGACCAGAACATCCGCCGCGTCATCGCCTCGCTCGAGGTCGCTCCAGAAAAGACCCAGCCGGCCGCTACGCCAAGACAGGAGGTCGCGCCGGCGGCCGCCGCGGCCGACCGCGGCACCAAGTCGGCGGCGGCAGACACGGCGGCCGCGCCGGGCAATGCCGAAGACCAGAAGGTGGCCGACAAACTGATGCGCGAGGCGGGAAACTGGTTCGTCATGCAGCGACCGGACAGCGAAGAGCAGGCGGTCAAGCTGCTGTGGGTCAACCCGCACACCCGCAACATGCTGCTGGTCGACCAGCATGGCGCCAAGGTAGCGCTGATGCCGGCGGTGGCAATGGCGGCGAAGATCCGCGAAGGCGAGGTGCGGCCGATGGAACAGGAGACCTCGAGCTTCGTGGCCCGCTCGCTGCGCCGCATCCGCCGCGCCCTCGAAGACTCTGTCAACGGTTGATTGGGAATGGAGACACAGGTGGACGAGCGTCGCAAGAGTAACCGCATCGATGCCTTTGCGGTCGGGCTGCAGGTCTCGAACGGCGTCGATCGCGAGCCGCTCGGGATCGTCAGCAACCTGTCGGTCGGCGGCATGATGCTGATCACACGGCGCCAGCTGCAGGCCGACGGCATCCTGCAGCTGACCATCGATACCCCGGTGAACCTCGGCATCGGCGCGATCCCGATCGGCGCCAAGATCCTGTGGTGCACACCCGCCAACAGCCCCGACGAGTTCTGGGCCGGCCTCGAGACCATCGACATCGCGCCCGCCGACCAGGCGGCGCTCGAGCGCCTGATCGATCACCTCGCCAAGTCGCCGTAACGGCGGCGCCCAGACCGGCCCCATCCCCACACCGCGGGACGCTCCCCGACCCGCGCTCAGGATTCAAGTTCGCGCCACCGGCGACGATACCCTGTGCAGTGACTAACCTCCCGCGCCCGGCGTCGCGACGCCGGCCGGGCCACTGGCAAGCGGGGATTCGCGCGCCGCGAAACGACTGATGACGACAGCGCCCAGCACACGCCGTAGCATCGCTGCACGGATACGGCAGCTCGCCATGACGGTCGCCGCGGTCGCGCTGCTGCTGGCGGTGCTGGTCTACGCCGTCGTCGAATACCGCAACAACCGCGACGTGCTGGCGCAGCACCTGCACGTACTCGGCCTGGTCGTCGGTGACAACTCGACGGCCGCGATCACGTTCGACGACCGCAAAGGCGCCCAGCAGGCACTGGCATCACTGCGCGTCGAGCCCGACCTGCACAGCGCCGCAATCCTGCTGCCCGACGGCAGCCGCTTCGCCGCGGTCGAGTGGCACGACACCGACGTCACCGAGACCAATGACGACGACTGGATCGCGTCGGTGTTCGCCGAGGCGCAGCGCGAGACGCTGTTTCGCTTCGATACCGCCGACATCGACGTCGCGCTGCCGATCCGGCTCGACAACGAGACCATCGGCGTGCTGCATATCGAGGGTGGCCTGGAACGCCTGAACCGCGAACTGATCACGTTCGCCGGACTGTCGATGGCGATCTTCGTCGTGCTGCTGGGCGGCGTCTACATCCTGTCGAACCGGCTGCAGGCGCGCATCACCGGTCCGATCCGCGAACTGGCGCGTGGCATGCGCGAGGTCTCGGACAGGCAGGACTACACGCTGCGCGTCGATGCCAGCAGCAACGACGAGGTCGGCGACCTGGTCGCCGGCTTCAACGCGATGCTCGGCCAGATCGAGCAGCGCGACGGCGCGCTGGCCGAGAACCAGCGCGACCTGGAGCGGAAGGTCGAATCGCGCACCGCAGACCTCGCCGAGGCGAAGGATCAGGCAGAGGCCGCAAGCCGCGCCAAGAGCGAGTTCCTCGCGACCATGAGCCATGAGATCCGCACGCCGATGAACGGCGTGCTGGGCATGACCGAACTGCTGCTCGGCAGCGGCCTGGCGCCGCGCCAGCAGCGCCTCGCCGAGACCGCGTACCGTTCGGCCGAGGGCCTGCTCGGGGTCATCAACAACATCCTCGACTTCTCCAAGATCGAGGCCGGCCGCCTCGATCTGAGCGAAGAGACCATCGAACTGCGCGCGCTGTTCGACGACACCCTCGAGCTGCTTGCCGACCAGGCGCGGCGCAAGGGCATCGAGCTGATCGGCGACCTGCCACCCGAGCTGCCGCAGCGCGTCGCCTGCGACGCCACGCGCCTGCGCCAGATCCTGATCAACCTGCTCGGCAACGCGGTCAAGTTCACGAACCAGGGCGAGATCCGCCTGGCCGCGTCGGCCGGGGTGCCACAAAATGGCGAGATCGTGCTCGCGATCGAGGTCAGCGATACCGGCCCGGGGATCTCGCTCGACCAGCAGAAACACATCTTCAACGCGTTCTACCAGGCCGACAGCTCGGCATCGCGGCGGTTCAGCGGTACCGGGCTGGGACTGACAATTACGCAGCGCCTGGTCACGATGATGGGCGGCGACATCGAGCTCGACAGCGAACCCGGCAACGGCAGCCGCTTCCACCTTACGGTGCGGGTCCGTGCCGTCGCCGCGCAGAGCGCCGGCTCGCGACAGCTGCGCACGATGAGCGGCGTGCGCGTGCTGGTCGTCGACGACCACCCGACCAACCGCGACATCCTATGCAGCCAGATGCGCGCCTGGGGCCTGCGCGAGACTGCCGCCAGCGACGCGTCGGAGGCACTGATGCTGGCCCGTCGCGCGGCCGGCGACGGTGACCCGTACGCGATCATCGTGCTCGACTGGCAGATGCCCGGGACCGACGGACTGGAGCTGGCCAAGATGCTGCGCAGCGACGCGCTGATCCCGCCGGCGACGACGATCATGCTCAGCTCCGGCGGCGACGACGCGCTGGCGCGCGAGGCGCAACAGGCCGGCGTCGACTGTTATCTGACCAAACCGGTGCGCCAGGACCGCCTGCTGGATTGCCTGCTCGACACCCAGCAGCGCGAAACCGCGCCACGACCGTCGCCGACCGGCGGCGACGCGATGTTCGCCGGCACGCGGGTGCTGCTCGCCGAGGACAATTTCGTCAACCAGGAAGTGGCCGTCGGCATGCTCGAGCTGCTCGGCTGCGACGTCGACGTCGCCGGCGATGGCGAGCAGGCGGTCGCGCACGTCGAGCGACACCGCTACGACGCCATCCTGATGGACTGCCATATGCCGGCCGTGGACGGTTTCGAGGCGACTGCGCGCATCCGCAACCTCGAGCAGCGGAGCAACAGTCCGCGCACGGCGATCATCGCGCTGACCGCGGACGTGCAGAAAGGCGTCGAGGCAAAATGCACCCAGGCCGGCATGGATGCCTACCTCAGCAAGCCGTTCAACCGCGAAGGCCTGGTCGGCGTGCTGCGCCGCTTCATGTCGGCGCGCGACGTCGAGCCGGTCGTCAGCGAAACCGACGCCGACACGGCGCCGGAATATGTCATACCTGAGCTGCTCGACGCCGATGCCATCGGCCAGCTGCTACAGCTCGGCGAGGCCAACGGGCGCGACGTACTCGGCAAGGTCGCTGCACTGTTCCTCGAACAGGCGCCGACACTGCTCGACGGGATTGCCGGCGGCCAGCACGACGACGACCTCGAGGCGGTCCGCAAGGCGGCCCACAGCCTCAAGTCGTCGAGCGCCAACCTCGGCGCGCAGACGCTGTCGGCGCGTGCGGCGGCGCTCGAGGCCGCGGCCCGTGACGGCCATGCGCAGCACATCGCGCGTCTGCAGGGCGAAGTCCAGGAAGCGGCCAGTGGCGCGCTGGCGGCGATCCGCGAACTGCTGGACAGCAAGACCGGCGAGCCCGAAACCCGGCCCGCGGTCGCCGAGCCACGCGACAGGGACGCCAGGATCCTGGTCGTCGACGACGACGCCGGGTTCCGCCTGACGACCAAGGAGGCGCTACTGGCCGAGGGCTTCGCCGTCGACCAGGCGGCGAATGGGTCGCAGGCGATCGACCAGGTCGCGCATCGCCCGCCGGACCTGATCCTGCTCGACGCGATCATGGACGGCATGAACGGTTTCGAGACCTGTCGCCGGCTGCGCGGCCTGCCCAGCGGCCAGATGCCGATCATCATGGTGACCGGGCTCGATGACACGACGTCGCTGGAACACGCGTTCCAGGCCGGCGCCACCGGTTTTGCGACCAAGCCGGTCAGCTATCCGGCGCTGGTGCAGCGCATTCGGTTCATGCTGCGCGCCAGTCGCAACGAGACCGCCCTGCGGCACCACAAGGCCATGCTGCAGACCGCGCAGCGCGTCGCCCGACTCGGCTACTGGCGCTGGGAGCGTGCCAGCGGCCGCCTGGAGCTGTCCGACAACCTGCGCGAGATCCTCGGCTACAGCGCCGACGCGGTCCCGCAGACGCTGGACGGGTATCTCGACCGGGTCATCGTCGAGGATCGCGAACACGTGCGGCGCCGCCTCTACGCCGCCGCCGACGACCATCAGCTGGGCACCTTCGACTACCGGATTCAGGGCGTGGACAACGAGATACTGACCGTGCAGCAGGACCTGGAGGTCGTCGCCGACAGCAATCAGGTCGACCTGCTCGGCACCGTCCAGGACGTCACCGCGCAGCGCCAGTCGGAGGACCAGATCCGCCGCATGGCCTACTTCGACGCCCTCACCGGCCTGGCCAGCCGCAGCCACCTGATGCAGCACCTGACCGACCGCATCCGCGTCGCCCAGCGACGCAACGAGGAATTCACGATCCTGTTCATCGACCTCGACGGCTTCAAGGACGTCAACGACAGCCTCGGCCACGACATCGGCGACATCATGCTGGTGAGCATCGGCAAGCGCCTGCAGAATATGGTTCGCGATATCGACTTCGTCGCCCGGCTCGGCGGCGACGAGTTCTGCATCCTGCTCGACGATCAACGCGACGAACTCGACGCCGCCGAGGTCGCGGCGCGCTGCCTCGACGAGATCAGCACGCCGATCGAACTCGGCAAGCAGCACTGGCGCCCGCACGCCAGCATCGGCCTGGCGCGGTTCCCGACCGACGGCCGCTCGTCCGGCGAGCTGTTGAAGGCGGCCGACAGCGCGATGTACGCGGCCAAGCAGTCCGGCAAGCACCGCTACGCGTTCTACCGGCCGGAGATGACCGTCGAGGCCGAGCGCCGCCTGGCCAACGAACAGATGCTGCGCGACGCGATCGAGCGGCAGCAGTTCGAGCTCCACTACCAGCCACAGATCAACATGCGCGACGGTGCGATCGAGGGCATGGAGGCGCTGGTACGCTGGCGGCATCCGCAGCGCGACCTGGTGATGCCTGGAGAGTTCATCGCCACGCTCGAGCGCATCGGGCTGATCTGCGAACTCGGCAACTGGGTGATCGGCGAGGCCTGCCGCCAGGCCGCGGCATGGAAACGCGGCGGCGCCACAGGCCTGCGCGTCGCGGTCAACGTGTCGCCGCTGCATTTCCACGACCCGTCGATCCTCAACACCGTGCGTACCGCGCTGCAGTCCAACGAGCTGCCGCCCGACGCGCTGGAGATCGAGATCACCGAGAGTTCGGTGCAGTCCGACACCAAGGCGATGGTCGTGCTGCAGCAGCTGCAGGACCTCGGTGTGCGCATCGCGATCGACGACTTCGGCACCGGCTACTCGTCGCTCGGTTCGTTGAAACACCTGCCGATCAACACGCTGAAGATCGACCGCGTGTTCATCCGCGATGTCCTGCACCGCAACGAGGATGCCGTGATGCTCGGCACGATCATCGGCCTGGCCCACGCGCTCGGTTACAGCGTCGTCGCCGAGGGTGTCGAGCAACGCGACCAGGCCAAGGTACTGGCCGGGCTGCACTGCGACCTCGCGCAGGGTTTCCTGTTCGCGCGCCCGGTGCCCGCGGACGAGGTCCCGGCGCTGCTCGAGCGGCCGCCGTTCAGCGCCGCAGGCGCGCAGCCGCGGCTGGTGCGCGACCAGCGTCAGGCCGGGGGCGCCGATGGCTGAGCGCGCGATCGGCAGCGACAATCGCCAGGACCGGCGGCCGATGAGCTCGGACCGGGTCCCGGTACTGCCGCCGGGCGTGCCGTACCTGATCCAGGCGCTGAACGACGACGACCTGGGCTTCCGCGAGATCGCCGACGCCATCGAGAAGGTGCCGAGCGTCGCCGCACGGCTGCTGGCACTGGCCAACTCGGCATGGTCGTCGCCGGTGAGCCCGGTACTCGCGCTCGACGTCGCCTGCAGCCGCCTCGGCATGCACGTCGTGCGCACCGCGAGCATCGCGATCGCCGTGTCGCAGCCGTTCAACCCGGCACGCTGTCCGGCGTTCGACGGGCGCACGTTCTGGAGCGCCGCGCTGCTCAACGCCGACGCCGCGACCTGGCTCGCCGAACCCGTGCTCGGCGAGCAGCGCTCGGCCGCACGCACGGCCGCCCTGCTCAGCAACCTCGGCCTGATATGGCTGGCCGAGTCACTGCCGGCGCAGACCGCCCAGGCCTTTGCCCAGGCCGTCGACGCACCGAGCGGCAGCATCAACCTGGCACTGGCCAGCAGCTGCGGACTCGGTTACGACGAGGCCGGCGCACTGCTCGCCGAGGCGTGGAGACTGCCGCCGGCGTTGCGCGATGCGATCGCCCACCAGTTCACGCCGCGTTCGCCGGCGTCGCCGCTGTGCCACGTGGTCGGCGGCGCGATCCGCATGGTCGGCGCGGCGCGCCACGACATGCCGTGGCAATCCGCGGACGCCGGCCTCGACGGCCTCGGCCTGGACCTCGCCGCACAGCAGGCGGTCTTCGGGCGGATCAGCGCGTCGATACAGGCCACGACCGACCTCGCCGAGAACCTGTTCTCGGTCGGCTGAGGCACGCCCTCACCAGCACAGATCGGCCAGGACGTCGGTGGCCTCGACGAGGCGCGCGCGGGTGTTCGGCTCGGCCGCCGAATGTCCGGCATCGGCGATGATCGCGAGCTCGCTGCCGGACCAGGCATGGTGCAGCTCCCAGGCATTGTCGAGCGGACAGATCGCGTCGTAGCGACCGTGCACGATCACACCGGGTATGCCGTCGAGCCGGGCGGCGTCGGCGATCAGCTGATTGGGCCGCAGGAACGCGTCATTGACGAAGTAATGGCACTCGATGCGCGCCATGCTCAACGCGACCCTGGCCTGCGCGAAGTGCGCGGCCACGCGCTGATCCGGCAGCAGCGTCGCGGTCCGCCCCTCCCAGACCGACCAGGCCTTGGCCGCGGCCAGCCGGCGCACCTCGTCGTCGCCGGTCAGCAGCCGGTGGTAGGCGGCGAGCATGTCGCCACGATCGGCGACCGCGACCGGCGCGACGAAGTCCTGCCAGTAGTCGGGGAACAGTCGGCTCGCACCCTGCTGGTAGAACCAGCGGATCTCCTGCGGCCGGCACAGAAAGATGCCGCGCAGGACCAGCGCCGCGACGCGTTCCGGATGGGTCTCGGCGTAGGCGAGGCCGAGCGTCGAGCCCCACGAGCCGCCAAATACCAACCAGCGCTCGATGCCGAGGTGCTCGCGGATCCGCTCGATATCGGCGACCAGGTCCCAGGTCGTGTTGTCGGTCAGCGACGCATGCGGCGTCGAGCGCCCGGCACCGCGCTGGTCGAACAGCACGACGCGGTAGCGCGCCGGATCGAAGAAGCGGCGATGGTAGGGCTCGCAGCCGGCGCCCGGCCCGCCGTGCAGGAACAGCGCCGGCAGGCCGTCCGGCTTGCCGACCTGCTCGATGTACAGGCGGTGGCCGGCGCCGACGTCGAGGTGCTCGCTGCGAAACGGCTGGATCTCGGGGTACAGGTCCGTCATCCACGCAGTCTAACCGGCGCGGCCGCCGCATTGGCACGGCGTCGCGCGTGCCGGGTAGGATTTTTCTTACAGGCCCAGCAGATCCTTCTGCCTATCGGCCGCGGCGCCGTTCGACCACCATTACGCCGTCATCGTCGGGGACGATACGCAGGGTCGACGCCCCTAGGCATCAGCGGAGATCCGTGCGCGGGTCCGCGTGCCGAGCCCGGAACGATGGTGATACCCATTGCCGCGGCCCGGCCAATCGGTCGGGCCGCTCTCCTTGTCCGGCATTCAGGCGCGCGCCGCGCGCTTGCGCTCATGCTCTTTGAGGAAGCGCTTGCGCAGGCGGATCGCACCCGGCGTGATCTCGACCAGCTCGTCGTCCTCGATGAACTCCAGCGCCTGCTCCAGCGTCAGCAACATCGGCGGCGTCAGCATCACCGCGTCATCCTTGCCGGCGGCACGGATATTGGTCAGCTGCTTGGCCTTGAGCGGGTTGACGGTCAGGTCGTTGTCGCGCGCGTGGATGCCGATGACCTGGCCCTCGTAGACCTCGTCGCCGGGCTTGACGAACAGCCGGCCACGCTCCTGCAAGTTCATCAACGCGTAGCCGAGTACCTTGCCGCGGCCATTGGCGATCAACACACCGTTGTTGCGCGGCGCAATGCCACCATGCTGCGCCGAGCCGTAGTGGTCGAACACGTGGTACAGCAGGCCGGTGCCCGACGTCGTCGTCATGAACTCGGTCTGGAAACCGATCAGGCCGCGCGACGGCATGACGTAGTCGAGGCGCACGCGGCCCTGGCCGTCCGGCTGCATGTCGCGCAGTTCGCCCTTGCGGGCGCCGAGCGCCTCCATGATCGCGCCCTGATGCTGCTCCTCGACGTCGACGGTCAGCTGCTCGTACGGCTCGCAGACCTCACCGTCGACCTCGCGGAAGATCACCTCGGGGCGCGACACCGCCAGCTCGAAACCCTCGCGGCGCATGCTCTCGAGCAGCACCGACAGGTGCAGCTCGCCGCGCCCGGAGACCTTGAACTTCTCCGGGTCGGTGCCCTCCTCGACGCGCAGCGCGACATTGTGGATCAGCTCGCGCTCGAGGCGCTCCTTGAGCTGGCGCGACGTCAGGTACTTGCCTTCCCTGCCGGCGAACGGCGAAGAGTTGACCTGGAAGGTCATCGACACGGTCGGCTCGTCGACGCTGAGCGCCGGCAGCGCGTCGACGTGCTCCGGGTCGCACAGCGTGTCCGAGACGTTGGGTGCCTCGATGCCGGTGATCGCGATGATGTCGCCGGCGCGCGCCTCGGCGACCTCGTGGCGCTCCAGCCCGAGATAGCCGTAGACCAGGCCGACCTTGGCGCGCTGCCGCTCGCCGTCGTACTTGACCACGACGACCTGCTGGTTGGGCCGGATGCTGCCACGCGTGACCCGGCCGACCGCGATCGCCCCGACGTAGCTGCTGTAGTCGAGGTTGGAGACCTGCATCTGCAGCGGGCCGTCCGGGTCGACGTCGGGCACCGGGCAGTGCTCGACGATGGCCTCGAACAGCGGCGTCATGTCGGCCGCTCCCGGCGTCCTGCCTCCCGCGCCACTCGCACCTCC
>JAAUYD010154684.1_pt1 | contig 49209 bp, 46 predicted proteins | sample 7278101 | NCBI WGS metagenome assembly JAAUYD01 (sample SAMN14350128, study PRJNA611818) | marine sediment metagenome | isolation source: surface marine sediment (0.6m) | place: French Polynesia: Moorea | collected 2018-08
AATGATGTTGGGGCTGAAAACATTGGTCATCATGGCCGAGATAATGGCGGCCGTATTGGCAGGGGGAATGACGTTAGGCATCACCAGGGGATGATTCCAGTTGGGCATTCCCTTAAACAGATCGGCTGCATCTTGCAGCACATCAGCTATTGAGGCCATATTTTCTCCTAGTCTGGCTTCCGTTACCTTGCCATAGTGGGGGCCAGAGGGATCGTTCCCCAGATACCCTGGGTTGCCTCCAGGTTCGGTGGACTGGGGTGGTTTTAGTCGATTTAGATAACTAATTGCTTGGCCAACCAAATCAGCAAAGGGATCTGAACTTCCGGTAGAATAGTAAGTCGGAAAGGCACTTCGCATCTGGGCGCGCAAATTTGCCCAACGGGGTGCATCTGCTTCGACACTGCCATCTTTCTTCCAAAAGCGTTTAGAAACCATTGTTTTACTCCATTGATTTTTGATTGAATATCAGAGGGAGGCCAATACTACTCGGATAAGCTTGAAAAGTTGATGAAATCGGGACTGTGGTGGGTCTGGTGAGTATGGGGGTAAGTTCAGTTAAAACATGATTTTCTCTTCCCACCCTTCCCCCTCTTACCTCTCTCCCCCATCACTATCTCAATAGTAATTTTGTTAACCGAGTAGTATTGGGAGTTGTTAAGGACGGCGAAAATGAAAGAGACCCCAGGTAAACAGACCTTGCTGGGCCGACTCCACCCATTGACATAAGCCATTTTTAGTAGACTCTAAAAATTCTGGGCTACATTTTTCGCTAAGTTCGTCGTAATGGGCAATGACAGAATCTCTCAATTTGGTGTAATGAACTAGCAATTGGTAGGATTTGTCGATCACGTTGATGGTTTCAAACCCAAGGCTTTCGGCTTTACTGGTATAGGAATGGAAAGAACCAATACTCTCGTGAAGAATATTAACCCGTTGCAGTGAATCCTTTAAAGATCCAGGTGGACAATCATCTGCTTGTAGAATATCCATGAACAGCAATTGTCCACCTGGTTTGAGTACCCGATAGGCTTCTTCTAGGACGCGATCTTGTCCGTCGGAGTGAAATAGGGCATCCTGAGACCAGACGAGATCGAAACTGGCATCGTCAAACGGAATGTTTTTAAAGTTGCCAAACACAATGTCAATCAAATTGTCAAGACCCTGTTGGTGATTACGCCGCTCATTTTCCTGATTTTGCTCTTCACTAATGTTGAGACAGGTGACATGACAGCCGTATTTTCCTGCCAAATGCCTTGCTGCTGGTCCATATCCAGAACCCAGATCAAGGACGCGAAAATTGGGATTGAGGTTTTCGACTTGTTCTGCCATCCATTCAGTGGTTTTTGCCATCCCCTCTGCGATCGGGCGATCTGGATCGTCCTCATATAATCCTAAATTTAACGTGTCGCTGCCAATGGCAATCTCATACAAATTCCGCGCATTTTCACTGTTGTAATGGACTCTGGCGCGTTCTGTGGCTTGTTCGGACTGTGCTGTTGTGGTCATAGAATTTGGCTAGGTCTTACTATTTTTGGACAATGTGCAGAAAAATCGATTAACTTTGCAGTTGGTATTGAGATTCTAAGCTAAATCTTTCCCCCTCTTCCTTGTCAACGGAATTTAGATGAGGATGAAGACGACACAAGCGACTGACTTCATCTCGAACTTTTGTGATCGTCTGAACGGTAGGTTCACTGCTGAGCATTTGATCGATTAGTTCGGTAAGACAATACATTTCCTCAGAACCAAATCCCCGCGTTGTAATAGCCGATGTTCCGATGCGGATACCACTGCATATAGTCGGTTTCTGGGAATCATAAGGAAGCATATTTTTATTGACAGTAATTCTGACGCTGGCCAAGCGATCTTCAGCTTCTTTACCCGTAATCCCTTTCTCCGTCAGATCAATGAGCATCAGATGGTTGTCAGTACCGCCAGAAACCAGACGAAATCCCCTTTCCAGCAAATCTTTTGCTAATATTTGGGAATTTTCAAGGTTCTGACGTTGATAGGTAGCAAAACTAGGAGACATGGCTTCTTTGAGCATCACGGCCTTGGCAGCGATCGCATGGACGTGGACGGCTCCTTGTACGCCAGGAAAGACGGCACTGTCAATCTTGCGAGCAAATTCTGGTGCAGAATGTTCCCCCAGCAAGATCATCCCACTACGGGGTCCACGCAGGGTTTTCTGAGTGCTACTGGTGACAAAATGAGCGTAAGGAACGGGAGAAGGATGTAATCCGGCTGCCACTAATCCTGAGATGTGGGCGATATCAGCTAATAAATAGGCTCCGACTTCATCCGCAATTTCCCGAAAGCGTTTAAAATCAATGGTACGGGGATAAGCACTCGCACCAGCAATAATCAATTTTGGACGAATATCTTTAGCTTGAGCAAGGATTTGATCATAGTTCAGACGCTCCGTTTCTGGATCAACTTGGTAAAAATGACAGTCATAGTGCTTACCTGTCATGGTAAATTTCGCACCGTGGCTCAAATGTCCCCCGTGACCCAGATCCATCCCTAAGATGCGATCGCCTGGTTTAAGGACGGTGAGGTAAACTGCATGATTGGCTTGGGAACCTGTATAGGGTTCAAGATTGGCGTGGGCCGCTCCAAATAATTCCTTAGCACGAGCAATGGCTAGGTTTTCTAACTCGTCAATATTCTCACAGCCACTAAAGTAGCGACGACCAGGATATCCTTCAGCCACTTTGTTTGTTAAGATCGAGCCGGTGGCTTCTAGTACAGCAGGACTTACAAAATTAGCTGACGCAATTAATTCTATATTGTCTTTTTGCCTTTGGTTTTCCCTTTCAATAATTGCAAAGACCTCTGGGTCTACCGAATTTAAACTTAAACCATCGTTTTTTTTCACCGTTTTGTTTTTGGGAATGGCCAATTGTTTTTACTCCTTTAGAGAGCGTCAATATGATTTCGTAAATAACGATCTTGCTTAAAAAACTATTTCAAGCTTGAATTTAATGTCGTTACCAAATTATGCTACCACTGAATAGCACTGGCCTTCTCGGCGATTAGCTAAAATAAATATTAAATATAAGCGGATGACTTAAGTCGCTAGGCAGAATTAATAAGGGATGATCGATGCCATCAGACAAAGAAACTCTATTGAAATTTTAAAAGAATTACCTGATAAAACTATCGATTTAATTATTCTTGATTCTTCTTAAAAGGCTCATTTCAACTTGCATCTTTTGCTGAGTTTGGGTCAGAATTTAGTTTTATTAAAGGCGATCACCATTGTAAGCATTCGTTTAAACGAGAGTCACTTTCGATGCTAGGGATTCATCGTTTTTGGCTTTGAGTAAGTTGAGTTGTATGGGGAAAGTTCAGCAATATCAAATCCTCCTCTCTTTGCGTTAGTTTGAAACTGATGGCTGACGGCTGATAGCTGAATGCTTACTCACCATTTGCGTTGTGTGCTAGTCTATGATCGTCATAGTTAAAAAATAACAACGCCAAAGGATATGACCAGTCAAGTCGTTTATCCCCATATTGAAAAAGTTAACAATGATCAAGCCGCACACTTTAAACGGCTTCCAAGGGTGAGGATAGCACAAATTGTGATGGACTATTTAGCCTATGGTTGGTCAGTGGAAGAAATGAATCGTCAACACCCTTATTTAACGTTAGGGGAACTTCACGCAGCAATGGCTTACTATTTTGACCATCAAGAGGAAATTGATAGCGAAATTCGCAGTGAATGGTCAGAAGTTGAACAGTGTAAAGATCAAACATCTCTATCACCTTTTGTCATACGTATGCGAGCTAGTGGTTTACTGTAATGACAGTCGGACTGTATATGGATGTTCATGTTCCTATGGCCATAACGGAACAATTACGCCGTCGTGGGGTTGATGTGTTGACGGCGATTGAAGATGAGGCAGACACATTAAAAGATGATGAGTTGTTAGCTAGAGCATTGGAATTACGCAGGGTATTGTTTACTCAGGACATTCGTTTTAAGGCGTTAGCGGAAGATTGGCAACGTCAGGGGAAAGCTTTTGCGGGGTTGATTTTTGGCCATCAACTACGGGGAACTATTGGACAATTTGTTAAGGACTTAGATTTCATCGCCCAAGTGTCGGAACCTGATGAATGGATGAATATTGTTGAGCATTTACCTTTTTGATGCAAGTTTTTGGGAATTCACAGAAACAGTAGGAAACACTTGAGCAGATTGACAAGCGATCGCTAATTGCACTTTAGTTCCAATAGGTAACTGAGTCTGTAAGGTGGTTCTTGCATGAATTTGACTACCGGAGGGGGTTTGTAAACAATAGCGGTATTCTCTCCCTAAAAATTGGCGATCGCTAATCACGACCTTGGCCGTGTCATCGGGTTCTAACACAATATCCTCTTGCCTCACCATTAAATCTCCTTCAGGAACCGTTTCAGGAGGGGAAGACAGTTCCCATTGTCCTATTTCTGTGGTCCAGAGTTTCCCTTGTCGTTTGGCAGGGATAAAATTAGCCTGGGTGACAAATTCGGCAACAAAACGGGACGCAGGACGAGTATAAATGGTTTCAGGGGTTCCCAGTTGTTCGATTTTCCCACAAGACATGACCCCAATTTTATCGCAGATAGCTAAGGCTTCTTCTTGGTCGTGGGTGACAAAAATGGCGGTTATGCCTGTTGCTTTGAGGATATGACGAATTTCATGGCGCAGTCTAATCCGAACCTGTACATCTAGGTTACTAAGGGGTTCATCGAGTAAAATTAAGGCGGGTTGAGGGGCTAATGCTCTGGCTAAAGCTACCCGTTGTTGCTGTCCCCCTGAGAGTTGGTGAGGATAACGTTTTTCTAAGCCGTCGAGTCCTACTAGGGCTAATACTTCGCCAATACGATGTTTTATGTCTTTTTTGCTTAATCGTTTCTTATTCAAGCCAAAAGCAATGTTATCAGCGATGTTTAGATGGGGAAACAAAGCATAATCTTGAAAGACCATTCCAGTATTGCGTTGTTCTGGGGGGAGTAACTGAGAAGCACTCGCAACCGTCTTTCCCCCGAGTTCTATGGTTCCGGCTGAGGGTTGTTCAAACCCTGCAATCATGCGTAATAGGGTCGTTTTTCCACAACCAGAAGGACCCAATAACCCTAAAATGTCTCCTTGGGCTAATTGAAAGCTAACGTCATCGACCGCGGGAACCGGATGATTAGCAAATTGTTTAACAAGTTGATTAACCTGGAGAATGATAGAGTTTGTCATAGTAAGAACAATGTGAACTAATGAATTATGAGGAATTTAACTAAAAAATAATTGATTGTATTGATTAAAGGTAATTATAATTAGATTGGGCAAAAAATCACCTTTTGGTTTAGGCTATGTTTGAGCTATTTTTTATAGAATGCCCAATTAGGGTTAATTTTTCATAAGTGCCTTTACTGGTTATATCTCATTTTGTTGATTTTTTAAATAGGAAAGATTCGCAAGAATTGTCAATGTTATCTAGAACACACTCCCATTATAACCCTAATCCTCAAAATCCTGGCTTTGATACTGTTTTGGTGCCTCAAGGGATGGAATATAAAGCAGTTTTTCAAGGAATGGAGACAAATCAATCAAAACTCAAAATTATAGCAATTCCTGCTGGAATTCAACCCTTAACTAAGTTCCTAGAACAATGGCAACAAACTCCAGACTTTCTTGATAAGTTACCTCAAGGATTGATCCTGATGGGATTAGGGGGAAGTTTATCCCAAAATTATTCTGTAGGGGATGTGATTTTGTACAAAAAGTGTGGTTTAATGGACTATAGTCAGGAAAGTAAGGGGCAGTGTAACCAATTTCTGACTGAGAGGCTATTTAAGCAGTTAGGAAATAGAACTTTTATCGGGAAAGGAATAACCAGCGATCGCGTTATTTGTTCTGCTCAAGAAAAGCTTTTATTAGGACAAAAATATCAAGCGGATGTGGTGGATATGGAAGGCTATGCCTTATTAAATTGGAGTCAGAAATTAAACATTCCTGTAGCTATGATTCGGGTGATTAGTGATGGTTGTAAGCAAGATTTACCTGACTTAACTAACGCTTTTGCAGAAAATGGAAGTATACAGCCTTTAATATTAGCCCGTCAAATGTTGAAAAATCCCTCAAATTCAATACATTTAATTAGAAGTTCTTTAAAAAGTTTACAGGTATTAAAGGAAGTTGCTAAAAAGATATAGCAGTTCCCATACTTGTAAGATACAAACTCTTCTAGTTTTAGGAGTCAGGAGTTCAGAAGTTCAGAAGTTGAATATTAACTGTACTTTTGTAATTATTAATTGATTATTTTTGAAGATATTAATCATATAACTTGTTAAAGTAGATAAGTTATTGATTTTTAAGAAAGGAATATGAATAGGGAATTTTTCTTTGATTATTACAAGCTTATTATTTTATCTTTGACAACTACCTATCATTGGCTAACAAGTTATTGGGAACGTTATCAACAACTGCCTCCAGGAAAATTAATTGATTTAGGAGGTTATAAGATTCATTATTATATTCAGGGTTCTGGTAGTCATACAGTCGTTATTGATCATAGTTTAGGAGGAATAGAGGGTTATTTTTTAAGTAATGAAATTGCAAAAAATACTCAAGTTTTTATCTATGATAGACCAGGTTATGGCTGGAGTGATTCTAGTCCGAGAAAACGCTGTAGTCAAGAAATTGTCAGAGAATTGGATGAACTTTTACAGAAAGCAGGGATTTTACCCCCCTATATTTTAGTAGGGGATTCTTTTGGTAGCTATAATGTTAGGTTATACGCACATTATTTTCCTAAAAAAGTTGCTGGTATTATTTTAACCGATGGACTTCACGAAAAAGGTATGTTAAATTTGCCTTTGTCTGTTAAACTCTTAAAATTATTTTTTCTTTCGGGTTTTTTAATGTCAATTTTGGGAGCAACATTAGGGTTAATTAGAATGTTAGGAAACTTACAGATATTTGAATTAATCAAACCTCAATTAACAAAGTTTAGTATTGAGAGTCGTCTAATGGTTAAACGTTCTTTTTATCGTCCTCAACATTGGTTAACAATGGCTAGAGAAATTTGGAATTTAGAAACCAGTGCCAAACAAGTCCAAAAAGCAAATAACTTGGGAAATATTCCCCTAATTAGCATTAAATCGAAAACATTTTTTAAGCCTTCATTTTTTACTTTTTTGCTACCTTTAAAAACGACTAATAAGATTAGAGAAATGATCCACGAAGAGTTATTAAAGCTTTCATCAAATTCTAGGCAAGTTTTAGCCAATAATAGTAGTCATTTTGTTTGGATAGATGAACCAGAACTTATTAGTGATGTTATTAATCAACTGGTTAATTAGGATGAAATTATTAGTTATGCCGAAACTTAGGTTAGACTAATTTTAGGTAGCTATTATATAGCAGTTCTCATACTTGTGAGGTACAAACTTTTATAGTTTTAGGAGTTCGGGAGTTCAGGAATTGAATATTAAGTAGACCTCATGAGTCCAGGAAATTCTATATTACACATCAAAAAATAGAAACTTTAGGGAACTCTAAACCCTAATTTTTCTTCTAGTTTTTCAGGAGGTTTCCTACTCATCGTAGGGAATGCTCTTGTCACTAAAAATCCCTATGTACCCCTTTTGATGAACCACCGAGATAGTTATTTTATAATTAAAGTAACTACCTCTACTTTCATTAGGGGTTTTCTTCAATTAATATCATACTAAGCTGCTTTTTGATTAAAAAAGGTAACTTTTCCACGATAAGCTTGAGTTAAATGGGTTTCTTGCAGGACAAACTGTCGCTTTCCGGCGGCAATAATTTCTCGGTTTAATAAAATTAAATCATCAAAATGAGTAATGGATTCCCCTAAATCATGATTAACGACAATTACAATTTTTCCATTAGCTACCAATTCCCGAAAAATACTAAATAAAATATTTTCTGTTTTCTGATCAACCCCCACAAACGGTTCATCAAAGAGGAAAATGTCTGCATCTTGAGCCAAGGATCTTGCTAAAAAGACCCGTTGTTGTTGTCCCCCAGACAGTTCCCCAATAGGACGATCAATATAGGCAGACATATCCACCCGTTGCAACGCTTCTAACCCCATGCGACGACTGTAAGCAGAAAACCACTTTAACCAACCGGTTTGACGGACTCTTCCCATCATAACCACATCCCACACTGTTACTGGATACGTCCAATCGATTTGCGATCGCTGAGGAACATAGGCCACTTTTTCGAGTTGTTGTAGCAAAGGTCGATCCTGATAACTCACTGTCCCTTGTGTAAGAGGAATTAACCCTAACATCCCTTTCATCAAGGTACTTTTTCCCGCACCATTCGGACCAATGATTCCCGTCAACCGTCCTGGTTGTATCGATAAATTGATGTTGTGTAATGCTTCAAGACGACGGTAATATACCCCTAAATGACTAACGGTTAAACCCTGATCTGACATTGATCTATCCTCTGGTAGTTGCCCTCATTTTCTTTAGCATAACCCAAAAATGAGATAATTGTGAAACAACTATGAGATAATTATGAAAATTTTATCAACAGAGGTTAGGCACAGGATGAATAGAACAAAATTACTTATTTTGACCATCGTATTAGCAGTGGGGATCGGTAGTTGTCAGGGGAGAAATTCACCACCAACCCAAACAGAAGCTAAACCGAAAGTAGTATCTACAAGTACCATTATTGCGGACTTAGTAGATGAAATTGCTCAGAATGAAGTCGAACATCAAGGAATTTTAGAACCGGGAACAGATCCTCACGTTTACGAACCTGTTCCCACAGATAGTATCGCTTTTGAAGAAGCAGACATCATTTTTTACAACGGTTATAATCTCGAACCTGGGTTAATTAAATTGATGAATGCAACTGGAATTAACGCCAAAAAAGTGCCTGTCGGAGAGGCCGTTAAACCCTTAGATTGGGAATATGAAGGACAAACAGTACCCGATCCCCATGTGTGGGGAACAGCTAAAAATGGCATTATTATGGTTAATAAAATTAGAGATGAATTGATTGCGATTTCTCCTGAAGATGAAGCCATTTTTAAAGAAAATGCAGCACAATTAATTACTGATTTAGAACGCTTAGATAGTTGGATTCAACAACAAATTAATACCATTCCTGAATCTCAACGAAAATTAGTAACAACCCATGATGCTTTTCAATATTATGCAACCACTTATGGTTTAACCATTACAGGAACATTGATCGGTATTAGTACAGAAGAACAACCCAGCGCACAAACTGTTAAAAATTTAACTGAAGCCATTAAAAAAACCCAAGTTCAGGCTATTTTTGCGGAGACAACCATTAACCCTGTTTTAATCAATACTGTTGCTCAAGAAGCAGGAGTTAAATTAGCCGAAAACCCTTTATATTCTGACTCTATTGGTGCGATAGGAAGCGAAGGAGATAGTTATATTACAATGTTAGTTGCTAACACTCAGACCATTGTAGAAGCATTAGGGGGAAAACCAAAACCTTTTGAAATCGTATCAAAATGACCAGTTAGACTAGAAATCGGATCTTACAATAGAAGATAAATAGGATATCTTCAGATTAGGTGCTATGCTCTCACAAATTGTGCGTCCCTTGGTTAACACACAAGTTCGTCTTTTAGCCAACTCCCAAACCACTCAGACAACCTTAGTAGAAACCATTGCTCGTTGGTTAGGTTATCTTGGGGTTGATGCTGAAGTGACAAAGTTATCTTCTGAGAGCGATCGCATCCATGTTGCTTTACGAGTGGGAAAACCTGACTCTTGTGATGAGCAAGACTGGAATAGTATTTTAGGTAATTTGCGATCGCCTGATCACGATGGAAATAGTAGTGTAAATTCTTCAGATGAAATTCATCTGTCTCATCAGCTACAAATTGCGCGATTATTAGCTTATTTAATCCAAATTAGTGATCCTCAACAAGAAATTAGTTGGACAGAAATTGAAAGTCAATTAATTCCTTTAAATCTGGATGATTCTATGTTATCTGGGATTAAATCTGCTATACAAGTTCCTCAATCTCAAGACTTATTGAAAAGTATTGATCCTGATGTAGCAGCAGTCACGTTTCCCCTTGCTGTTAAAATTGCTTGGTTAGATCAACAAATCAATTCTCATGAAAACTATGCGCTTTCTGCTTTATTAACTGCTATGAAATAAATAATCAGACAAAATTTCTTAACTTCTGAACTCCCGAACTTCCTAACTCCTAAAACTAGAAGAATTTGTACCTCACAAGCATGGGAACTGCTAGATGTCCAACCACTTAGTCCACATTAATCATTTAACATCGTTTAAGATTTCCTAAATTAATAACAATTTGGTCAATAACTTTTCTTAACTCTGATGCGGGTAAGTCTGATTGATTAACCATAATACTAAAAGCTAATGGAGAATAATCGGGTGGTTCAATATACCCTGATAAAGAAGATGAACCCGATAATGTTCCTGTTTTGCCTTGTATTTTTCCTTCAATTATTGTTTCTTTGAAACGATTTTTTAGGGTTCCATTGATTCCACCCACAGCTAAAGAATCACGATAAATTTTACCTTCTTGGGTTTGTATCATTAAAGTTAATAGGTTGACTAATGCTTCTGGAGTTACTAAATTATGACGAGATAACCCTGAACCATCTTTTAAATGATATAAATTAGGATCTAATCCCAATTGCTCTAAAATTTCTTTTAAATTATCAAGGGAATTATTTTCTAGATTTTCATTATCTACGAGAAGATTAACTAAACTTTCTGCATATAAATTGTTACTTTCTTGGTTAGCTTTTGTTATAATTTCTTGCATTGTTTTAGATTCAATTTCCATTATTTTAACTAAATTTTCTGTGTTACTATCCTCATAAATAACTTCAGAATTTATAACTTTTATTTCTTCTTTCTCTAAATAAAATCGTAACGAATCTAAAAAATATTGTCCTGGGTTAACCACTGCCATACCAAAAGGATCGGGTTGAGAATTAATAGCTAAATTTCCCGTAATTGTTAATAAGGGTTTTTCAAAATTACGATTAATTGAAACAGAATAAGGACTATCTTGTTCACCTGTAATCGTTTGATTATCAATGCTCCATTGTTTTGCTGCAATAGGATCTGACCATTCTATGGTTAATTTTTCTCCTAATTCTTGAGGTGTTAAAGTTAAAATAACAGCATTTTCATTAAGGATTAAACGGTTGACTGCTGTTGCATAATAAAACTGAATATCCTCCCATTCCCAGGTAGAATTAATAGATTGATGGGTTAAGGAATTATCTTCAACAATTAAATTATCGATGCGTTCAATTCCTTTTGTTTTTAATTGTTTGGCTAAGGTTTCTAGCTGTTCACTACTTAAGGTAGGATCTCCTTGTCCTACCACTTTTAAAACAGTCAAATTAGGATAAGAACCTGAACCATAGATGGGGGTTTTGATTTGATAATTAGAGCCAAATTTAATTAATGCTGCTGCTGTTGTCAATAGTTTAACATTAGAAGCAGGGATAAAATATTTTTGGGAATTTAACTCATATAATGTTGTTTGATCATTTAGGTTTTTGATCGAGATTCCCCAATGCGATCGCTTTAATTCTTCTTTGTTTAAAAGATCATCTATTTCTCCTTTTAAATCAGTTTGACAGACTAATTTATCCCGTCTATTACTATTTCTATTTACACTAGAATTGACCTCATTCGCTGTTAACGGTAAAGAAAACATAAAAATAAAGGAGAGAATTAACCAAGATATTCTAACCTTTCTAATCCCTAGATAATAACAATTCATTAGCTCCTCTTAAGATTTTAGATTTAGTTTATTATAGTAATGCTTTGTAATTTTTCAACCTCATAGATTTTTTTTCTAATGTATTTGTGATCCAAATCACAGCTATAGCTAAAGATTCCTTATTAAAATTATTATGATTAATCATATAAAATCCAATTGATGATATATCACCATAATTCTACTCAAGCTATTCTGAAAAATAAACGAAAAAACCACCGTTTTTTCTTGAGTAAAGGAACAGTGGTTTGGTTGACATTACAAACTGAAGAAAATCTATTGGAAGAAAGTATAGAGGCCATGATTCTTGATGATTCTTCTGATGGTTGTGGCTTAATAATTGTCAAAGATAGTCCCCTGATTTCTGAGCAATTATTCAGACTAAAACAAGGGGATTTTTGCTCCATTAATTTTGAAAAAAAACCTCCTATTGTTGGCAAAATCATCTGGTACAAACCATTAGATGACCTAATTATACGACTAGGCATTAAATACAATAATTATTAATTATTCATTATTAATTGTTCAATCACCGCCAATCATCCCAATTATCATTAAAAATTGAAGTATTAGGGAAAGTGGTCGGATTGTTATTAGCATCTAACTTTTGCCGTAATTCCTGTAACTTTTTCGAGCGAAAAATAGGTTCTTCTACTAATTGATAGGGTAAAAGTTGTTCATCTATGGCAAACGCCGCAGCAGTTCCGGCCGCTGCACCAGATGACCATTCAAAGGAATGTACTCGATAAGCAGCAGCAGCAATATGGCTAACGGCAATACTCTTCCCGGTTACAATCAAATTATCGATATTTTGGGGTAACATAGCCCGTAAAGGTACTTGGAAAGGATAGGCTTGACCTTGACCCATTCTTTCCCCTTTTCGCTCGGTATTCCCTGGTTTTTCCGCAGGATATTCTGTCATACAGGGATGAAAATCAATAGCATAATGACCAATACCCACAGAGTCAGGATAAATGGTCGATCGCTTGCGTCGAGTCACTTGTTCGGGGGAAGCATCTCCACTGAGAACTTTAAACCCTTCTAACCCAGATAAAGCAGCGTGTAAGCGACGATAGGTATCAGGAGAAAGGGTATTTTTATAATAATCCTCTTGATAGTTACGACGAGAAATATCAATTTCATTGACCATAAACCCATCTTCATAAATGAAAGATTTGCGGCCAATAATGCGTCTTGCTTCACGCATATAAGGGTATTTAGATAACCCGTGAACCGTTCCCATAGGAGAGTCTAAACCAGTTAAATAAGTATGATAGGGATTAGGGGTTTTTACCCCATCTCCTAACTGGGAGTCAGTGGTTCCCTCCACTAACCAATAAAAATAACCGATAGAATGTTCTTCCCCTTTCCGTAAGGTTTCTGTCCGTAACCCACCCATCCATTTTCCAGGGTTTAATTGACCCATTTTTTGTAATTGTTCACGAGTGTAAATAAGGTTATCTTTGGACGTTCCGGGACGATAATCATTCCCCCAAGTCCAGTTTTGCATGGAAATATCTCCGGGGGTGGGAACCGTAAACTTAATCCCTCCAAAGGTCTTTTGTTCCCCCTGTTGAGGACTCCAAATACGACGATAGGTATAGACTAAATCAAAATCCGCTAACCGCTCCAACTCATAACTATAATAAGGGGCGTATTGGCGGTAAAAATCAGGTAATTCATAGGTTTGGCGATCTTCGGTGGTTTCCATGGCAAAGGTATAAGTAAACCCTTGGGTACAATAAGGATCGCCACTAGCACTAGCAGAAGAGGGTTCTAAATAGGAACGGGGATCGATTCCTAAACGGTAGGGAACATCCGCTAAAGCAATAATTTCCCCTGTTTCGGTGGCTTCGATTACATACCAATCTGACGGCTCAGACTTATCATGGGGTTTAGGGATAAACTTGATGATGGTCTTATTAAATAATTTAGAGTCCTCGTAAGTATAAGCATCCTCAATGGTTTGGGAGAGAGGATAGGTATTTAAAGGGGGTGCGCCTTCTCTGGGGGTATGTTGAATAGCGATCGCACTCATGATCTGTTTTCCCGTTCCCCCGTTGGGATTTTTTTCAATGGTTAAATCTTTGATCACCGTTGACGGGAACCAGTGGAGTTTTCCCCGTCCCTTATTAGCTGCATCGTCTAACATTCCTTTGAGAATTTTATGACCATCTTCTGGGATAAAACAAGATTCACTCACCCAACAGTCTCCAGGGTTGAGTTCCCCATAATAGTCTTTAATTCGTTCGCGTAATTCTAGATAACCCCGTGGATAGATTAACTGCGATCGCTGACTGGGGCGTTCATCTAGCGCAGAAGTTCCTTGAGAGGAGAGTTGGCCGCCAACCCAGTCGGTGATTTCCGTCAAACATACCGTTTTCCCTGCTAATAAGCCTTCATAAGCGGCCGCTGTTCCTGCCAGTCCTCCACCCACGACTAACAATTCACATTCTACAGTTTGATCAGGATTACGGGGTGGAGTAGCTAGGGTTAAAGGAGTTATCACTTGCCACATAACCAAAGTTAGAGGAAGGGTTGAAAAATAGCGACGGATACGATTGAGCATAATCTATGAGGAAGGGTTATCTAAATGATGAAGTAGCCTTATTTTTAGTTTAAAAAGTTTTTGCTGTACTTATCACCAATTGGGGGGGCATCAAGCCACCCTTTTTTGGTTTCTGTTATTTCCTATGTCTAGGATACGCTCCGATTAGTTCCTTGAACAACAGCTTAACCAATTTATCTCTTGCACCTGTGTCATAGCGGTTTTCAATTGGGTGTATCAATATTCTAGTTAAGTTGAGTGTGGGGAGAATTTTTATTATCAGGATAAAATCTATAAGTAAAAAAATATAGAAGATTTTGCCTTAAACTCCTAAAATATCTTTTATGATCAAGGAAAACTGGCGCAATCTGGGTAATCCATGCAGCCTCATTTAATGCCTCAACGTTTTTATCAATGGCTCAAATCAAGAAAATTTGCACTTAATGCCACGGATACCCGTTATGCTTTGGTAGAAGCCTCTTTAATCGGAGTTTTATCAGCGATCGCAGCCTTAATTCTTAAACAAGGCGTGGGTTGGCTAGGAGGTTGGCGTGTCGCCTTAGCCAACCAATTTGGCGCAATCTTAGTGCTTCCCTTAGGAGGACTCATTTTAGGCTATTTGGCTGGTTTGATCATCGAAACCCTCTCCCCAACAGCTACAGGGGGCGGTATCACTCAAGTGAAAGCAGCGTTAGCCCGGTATCCAGTTCCCCTATCCTTACGGGTAGCCATCGTTAAACTGGTTGGCACCATTTTAGTGTTAGGAGGTGGGTTAACCCTAGGCCGTCGCGCGCCAACCGTCCATATAGGGGCAGCCTTAGCAGCGCAACTGAGTAGTTGGGTTCCCACTTCTCCCGAACATCGACGACAAATGATTGCAGCCGGGGCTGCTGCCGGACTGGCAGCCGGCTTTACCACTCCCATCGCTGGTGTGTTGTTCGTTATTGAGGAGTTGATGCGTGATGTTTCGGGGTTAACCCTAGAAACCGCTATTGTTGCCTCCTTTACTGGGGCAGTTGTCTCGTTAATGTTGCAATCATCTACCCTTAATTTTCCCTCTTCCTTATTAGAACTGCCCGATATCACCTTTTCGGCCTCAGAAATTCCTTTTTACCTACTCTTAGGCATATTAGCCGGCATATTAGGAGCATTTTTTAATAGAGGACTCTTAGCCAGTGTCAGAATACAAAGATACTTTAATTTACCCCTGTCTTGGCGTATTGGCTTAATGGGAATGGTATCAGGTCTTATTATTGCCCTATTACCCCCCTTCTTTAGAGATAATGCAGGACTGCGTATCATTCTAGTAACGGGGGAATTAGATGGAAGTCGCATTTTACTCGCTTTTATTGCTCATTTTTTCCTCACCATTTTGGCCTATAGTTGCAATGCCCCTGGGGGTTTATTCGGTCCAGCACTGGTGTTGGGGTCTGCGTTAGGGTATTTAGTGGGAGATTTTGAGGAGTTATTAACCGGAACGGGGACAGAGTCCACCTATGCGTTGGCAGGAATGGGGGCGTTTTTCACAGCGGTGGTAAGGGTTCCTGTAACAGCGATCGTCTTTGTCTTTGAACTAAATACGGATTTTAATATTGTTTTGCCTTTAATGGTGACTTGCGCCGTGTCTTACATTGTGGCCGAAAGCGTCTCACGGGGTTCTCTTTACGAACATATGTTACAGGCACGGGGGATCTATATCAATGAAGCAGCCACAGCGCAGGATTTTCTCTCAAAATTAACCGCCTCAGAAGTCATGGAATCTCATGTGGAAACCTTATCCAGTGATTTAACCTTAGATGAAGTGCTGCAAGCCATGTCTAACTCAAGTCATCGGGGGTTCCCTGTGGTGGATCGCGGTCAATTAGTAGGCATTGTTACGCAAACGGATCTGGCAAAATTAAAAAAAGTTCCAGGATATACGCCTTTATCAGAGTTTATGACCCGAAGACCTATTACAGTGCAAGCTGAGGCTTCTTTAAGTGATGTTTTATATCTACTTAACCGTTATCAATTATCCCGTCTTCCTGTGACAGAAGGCCATAAATTAGTGGGAATTATCACCCGAACGGATATTATTCGTATCGAAGCCAACCAGTTACAAGGAGATGACACCAGTATTAATGAGGTGGTTCCTGATCCTTCCTATATTACCTATCAAACCCGGGCCCCGTTAGCTGGTGAGGGTCGCATTTTGTTACCTTTGGTCAACCCTGATACAGCCACTTCTTTGTTCAAAATTGGTGCAGCGATAGCGAGACAACAAAACCAAGAAATTGAATGTTTACAAGTCATTACGGTTCCTAAACACAGCGATCCGGCACAAACTCCCGTTATTACCCAACATAGTCGTCAATTATTACAAAGAACAGAGCGATTAGGCCGTCAATATCATCTTCCTGTTCATACTCAAATTCGCATTGCCCACGATCGCGCCCAAGCTATTTTAGACACCATTCGAGAACGACATATCGATTTGATGATTTTAGAATGGACAGGGGAAAATCATACCCCAGGGACTATTTTTGGTCCAGTGATTGATATCTTAATTCGTAAAGCGAGTTGCGAATTAGTCTTAGTAAAATTAGGTCAAGCAAGAGAGGCGTTTCCTCAAACTTTAGATAAAGATACTACTTGGTTAATTCCCATTGCTGGCGGGCCCAATGCCAAACGGGCGATGGAATTGTTACCTGGATTAATAAAATTATATAATCGTCCCCGTTCCCCCATTATTTGGCTATGTCAGGTGTTTTCTCCCCATAAATCTAATCCGAATTATCAATCCTTGCAAGTTAAGGCGACACAATTAAAAGAAGAATTAGAACGTCCTGTGATTCCCCTTCCCATTCGTTCCCAGTCTGTAGCTGATGCGATCGTTCATTTAGCGGAAGCAGAAAGTTGTGACGTGGTTATGTTAGGGGTGAGTCGAGAAGGGTTATTAGTTCAGGTGATACAAGGAAATATTCCTAAAATGATTGCTCAAAAGGTGAAAAGTACGGTCATCTTAGTACGAGGAAAGTTGGATAATTAATAATTATTAATTTAATTATATATAGCCAGTCTAAATGGTTTATGAAAACTTCCTTTTCCCTGTGTCCTGTTCGCTATTCTCAACAAGTATGTTTACGACTCAAATAGACTAGCTATAGTTAAGGTAGTAAGGTTTTTTTGATGATTTTTCTTAACTCTTTCCAAGCTATTTCACCTGTGAATTCATCAATCCAATCTTTAGGTTTTTCATAAAAATATAATTTCTTGCTTTTTAATTCATAAACAACTGGAATTTGATACCACAGAGCATTGACAGAATGTCTTAGGGGATTTTCTGTTAATATTTTCTGTCTCGTATTTTCATCTAATTCATCAACTAAAGCAATTGACGCACAAAGACTATTCGGTAATCGAAAATCATAAAGAGGTTTAAAAATTAGTGTATCTAATTCGGCTTGTTCTTCAGTATACTTTAAACATTGACTACTAAACTCTCGTAAAGAATCAATAGTCAGTTGATAAAATTCAGCAAAAATGAAATAAGCTTCCCCTCTATAATTTAACCAACCTATTGACATATCAAAACTTTGTTTTCTAGCTACAAAATTAAACTTTTGATCTCCATTGTAAATATTTGGTTTAATATCTAAGAAACCAAAATTTTCTCTTAAATTTGGAAGCACGAAATCTAAATAGCTCAATAATTCCTTTTCATTTTTACAAATTTCTGGAGGTAAAGCGTATGTATTTTTCCAATCAGTAGGGAGAGTCCCCTCTTGTATTTTTTGCTTTATATCATTAATGTTTTTGTAGCATTCTTCGATTCTTTTATCTAACTGAAATGTTATCTCAGGAGATGCTATGATTACTCGTTCTTTCTCAAGAAAAGCTCGTTTTTCCTGCCAAAGTGCAAGTAAATCTTTCAATTGTTGTAACTCATTTTCTGATATCATTTCGACTTTATTCCTATCTTAAATTGTAATACAGTTCAATCCCAGTTATTTGTTGACTTAGTTGTCATCCATGTTAACCCATAAAACAATGATGTAGATGTAAGAATTTTTCTTGACTTAAATGCCAATTTAGGGTAATTAAATTATATAAAAGTATGAAGTAATAACGACTGAACTTTAATGAATTATTTTTATCTTCGTCCCGAAGACTTACCCCCTCGCACCCCCGTTGATGACTCTGTACAACGCAACCTTGATCAAGCGGTAACTCGTTATTTTTATGAAAGTTGCGATCGCTTAACTCAACAAGCTTTATCCCGTAGTGGATGGTATGTAACAACTTCTGGCACAGCCTTGACTTTAGTAATCATTTGTGCTGATAGACGACAAAATTGGGAGATTTTAAAATATCTGCCTTCCTTGGCTAAATATTTAAAAGAATTTGCTCCTACTACGAATATTCGCATTTACCCCCCACCAGGAGACGGAACCTCCTTAGAAATGCGTTTTAAAATGCCTACAATGGTTTGATAGTAGGTTAATTATTAGTGAGGAGTGTTATGGCAGTTCCCATACTTGTAAGGTACAAACTCTTCTAGTTTCAGGAGTCAGGAGTCAGGAGTCAGGAGTTCCTCACTTCGTTCCGGCGCTATCGCACAGGAGTCAGAAGTTGAATATTAGGTGTATCTCATAACTGTGGGAAATGCTATAACTATTTTTTCAATCCAGGTTTGACAAGCAATTTATAGTTAGTTTTAAGCTGACGGTTGATAGCTGAATGCTTACAGTATCACAGAGACTCATCCAATTTTAAACCTTGGATGAGGATAGTTGACCCAAAATTCCCCAAGATAGTGTATCGTCATTGAGACGGATAAGATAGAACAATTTTGGGGTATGGAAACATCAGAACTGATTTTACGAACTGCACAAAATTTATTTGATGGGTTGGCCATTGGTAGTGTAATCGCTTTGGCAGCGGTAGGGTTAACCTTAACTTATGGTATTTTACGACTGTCTAACTTCGCTCACGGGGATTTTATGACCTTGGGAGCTTATTTAACCTGGTTGGTGAACACTCAAGGGTTAAATTTAGCCTTATCGGTGATCATCGGTGCAATGGGTACTGTGGTGGCCATGTTAATTTCAGAATTTTTATTATGGAAACCCATGCGCGATCGCAGAGCCACATCCACAACCCTCATTATTATCTCCATTGGGTTAGCGTTATTCTTGCGTAACGGTATTTTAATGATTTGGGGAGCGAAAAATCAACGCTACGATATTCCCTTGGTTCAAGCTCAAAAATTCTTGGGGTTACAATTGGCAACGGATAGAATTTGGGCAATTATTTTATCCATTGTTGCGATCGCTATTTTACATTTAGTCTTACAAAAAACAAAAATTGGTAAGGCCATGCGTGCCGTCGCTGATAATATTGATTTAGCAAGGGTTTCAGGCATTAATGTAGAACAAGTTGTTCTTTGGACTTGGGTAATTACGGCCATTTTAACCACCCTTGGCGGTGTGATGTTAGGGTTAATTACCAGTACCGTAAGACCGAATATGGGGTGGTTTTTGATTTTACCTATGTTTGCTTCTGTTATTTTAGGGGGAATTGGCAACCCTTATGGTGCGATCGCTGGTGGGTTAGTTATTGGGGTTGCTCAAGAATTAAGTGTGCCTTGGTTGGGACCTGATTATAAATTAGGGGTGGCTTTATTCATTATGATTCTTATTCTTTTAATTCGTCCTCAAGGTATTTTTAAAGGGACTCTTTAAAACATAATTCTTTTGGTTAAATTCATCATTAAGCTAACAATATTATAGTTTCTTATAAAGTTAGACCCTCAAGACCGAGATCAATTTCTCGGCTTTTTTTCATAATTCGTGGTTTTCTTCTTGTTGATATCTTTCTTGTAATTTTAAACGAATTGAGCCATGAACTTCACGGGTAATGGGATAAAAATAGGCTAAAATTAAGCCTATGATTAAAATAATAGCAGGTAAAGGAGCAACGGCAATTCTAATAGCAAATAAAGCGGTTTCAGGCTGTGTGGGAATAGGTTGACCGGGAATTTGTTCTACAAATCCGGCTGCTTCTAAGACGATACCGACTAAGAATAATCCTAACGCTAATCCGAACTTTTGTAAGAGTACCATAAACGCATAAAATACCCCTTCTCTTCTTTGACCTGTTTCTAATTCATCTAATTCGATAACATCAGGAACCATTGACCAAGGAATGAGATAAGCAACGGATACTCCAAACCCTGCCATAATAGCTAAAACAAACATCAAATTAACTTGTCCAGGTTGTAATAAAAAGAGTCCAATTTGTGCAATAATCCAGACTCCTGTTCCCATAAAATAGACAATTTTTTTATCTAATTTCTGACAGACTGCTTGCCAAAAAAATAACATAACTAAAGCAGTTCCTTGCACAGCTAAAGCAACTAAACCAGATTGATCTTCTCTTAGGTTCATATAACTAACGACGAAATAAACTAAAATAGATGCAGTTAATTGAACAGCTAACCAGGAACATAAATAAATACCAATAACAAATAGAAAAGGACGGTTATTAAAAACGATTTTTAATTGTTGTAAAAAAGATAGATTCGTTTGCGCTTGATTATTTAGGTTACTTTGTTTAGCTTTTTGACTCACTAAGTGATCTTCTACCTTTGCAAACCATAAACTATATCCAAATCCAAATAATAATAAACCAGATATAATGGAAAAAAAGCTTAGATAATCTAATTGACCATTTCCTCCCATCAAGGTTGATGTAGTAGGAATAAATCGCAAAATTCCATAAATAATTCCTAAAATACCCACCCCAGTTAAGAGGATTCCTAATTGTTTCTTTTGGATTAAATTTAGAATAGCCTCTTTCCCTTTTTCTTGAATACGTAAACTACACCAAAATAAGGCAATAATTCCTAAAAAGGAACAACTTAAACCTAAAATTAAGAATCGTATTTGAGGATCATCAGGGAAATTAATAGAAACTAAAATGTAAAGTATTAATGATAAAATACTGCCACCAATAGAAAAAGAAAAACGAAAACTATTTAAACTGGTTCTTTCATTATAATCCTGGGTTAATTCTGGTGTTAATGCTGTATAAGGTAAATTAACTGTTGTATAAGCAATGTTAAACAAGATTCCAATCACTACATAATAAGCAAATAAGCTCCATTGATTTACTGTTAAATCATCACTAAATTGAGGAATTGTCCACTGCAAAGAATAACATAAAGCAAAGGGAATTATCCCTCCTAAAATCCAGGGAAGACGACGACCCCAACGAGAATGGGTTTTATCACTTAAGACTCCAATAATAGGATCATTAATAGCATCAGAAATTTTACCAATCATTAAAATACTTCCCGCTAAACCAGGAGGCAAACCAGCTACATTCGTGAAAAAAAATAACAGATAAAAAACTAAAATATTAGCAGCGATCGCAGGACCAAAATCACCAGCACCATAGGCTAATTTTGTGGTAAAATGGAGTTTCTCAGTATCAGGTGATGTCATAAAAAAGGATTATTTAAAGTAAAGTATTAATTATGCCTCAACCCCGTAAACGGTTTGCTCAACATTGGTTACGCAGTGAAACAGCACTACAACAAATTATACAAGCTGCTCACCTAAACAACAGCGATCGCCTCTTAGAAATTGGTCCAGGAACGGGTATTTTGACCCGTCGTCTCTTACCCTTAGTGCAGTCTGTTCTTGCAGTAGAATTAGATTGGGATCTCTGTAAAAAATTAGTTCAACGTTTTGGAAATTATGATAACTTTTTACTCCTACAAGGGGATATTCTTAAGCTAGATATTGTAACAGAAGCCAAAGATTTTCCTAAATTTTTGCCCGTTAATAAAGTGGTTGCTAATATTCCTTACAATATTACCAGTCCCATTTTAGAAAAACTTTTAGGTCGTATTTCTTCCCCTCAAACTCCTCCTTACGATCTGATTGTTTTATTGATTCAAAAAGAAGTTGCTCAAAGAATTGTTGCCTATCCTGGTAATAAAAATTATGGTGCATTATCCATAAAAATGCAATATTTAGCTGACTGTAATTATATTTGTGATGTTCCGAGTAAAGCGTTTTATCCTCCCCCAAAAGTTGACTCTGCTGTCATTACCTTTCGTCCTCGTTCCTTACTCAATTCTGCCATTAATCCTAAACTTTTAGAAACGTTAATCAACTTGGGATTTTCTAGTCGTCGTAAAATGTTACGGAATAATTTAAAAAGTTTAATTGATAGCGATCGCCTCACAGCATTTTTAACCGACATAAACCTTAACGATCAAGTTCGTGCTGAAAACTTAGATCTTAACCAGTGGATCGCATTAAGTAATCATTTTTCTCAATAATTATTCTGGTGGTCTTTTTAAGCATCTTTTTGTTAAGATATGAATATATTAATAATATTTTCATAATTTCTCTGCACTCTCACCCTTCTATCATGGTTAATATGATGCTTTCTCCTCAACGGTGTACACCGCAATGTTCCCTCTTAGAAGAATTTTTGCAGGTTTTACCCCTCCAATATAGAACCATTGTGGCTATCGCTTACTTTACCACTTCTAGAATTAAGGATATTTTGTTGTTACAAAAACAGGACATTACCCCTGAAAAAATTATTATTCGAGACTCAACATTACAGAAAATCAAAAAAGTTACAATTATCCCTAAATTACGACCCTATCTGACTGTATATCTCAATGGATATGACACGCAAAAATCAGATTTTTTATTTACTGATCAATTAGGACAACCTCTCAAAAGCTCTCAAGTGTTCAAAATTCTCAAAATAGTGGCAAAAAATATCAATCTTCCCCATATCTATTGGTTGATTCTTTAGACAGTCAAACCACCACAAAATTAGACATCCATGATCGTTACTGTAAAAAATCGTTACAATAAAAGCAGTAATAGATGAAGAAATGTTACAAAAATGATTAGCATTGACTTAGAACAAATATCCTTGCAACTAGAAAGCGAAAATTCCCGCGATCGCCTCTTAGCCTTAGCCTCCTTACGGGAAGTATCGGCAGAAGATGCTGTTCCCTTAATCAAGAAAGTTTTAAACGATGAGATTTTACAAGTGCGATCGATGGCGGTTTTTGCTTTGGGCGTGAAACAAACCGATGAATGCTATCCTATTTTAGTTAAACTATTAGAGACAGACCCCGATTATGGTATTCGGGCTGACGCAGCCGGAGCATTAGGGTATCTTCAAGATCCACGGGCCTACGAACCTTTATCTAGAGCATTCTACGAAGACACCCAATGGTTAGTGCGATTCAGTGCTGCTGTGTCCTTAGGAAACTTGGGGGATATTCGCGCCAAAAATCTCTTATTGCAAGCCTTAGACAGTGAAGAAACCGTAATGCAGCAGGCAGCGATCGCAGCTATTGGAGAGATCCGCGCCATTGATGCCATTGATGAGATTTTGCGCTTTGCCAATTCCGAAGATTGGTTAGTGCGCCAACGTTTGGCTCAAGCTTTAGGCAATTTTAACACAGAAAAAAGTCTTTCTGCCCTCAAGTTTTTAGCCAAAGATCCTCAACCCCAAGTCAGGGAAGCTGCTTTGTTTTCTCTTAACCTTTTGGAACAAAACACCTAAGAAACCGTTAGATGTCATGATACAATTAGGGGGGCAGGGTTGCTTGAAAAATAGCTACAAATAATCTTATTTAACCCGCTAAATCTTAAAAAAAAGAACAGATTAAAGTAACCCATCACCCCATTGTTATTGGATAACTCAGCAGTTTTCATGGACATACACACCTTTCTAGAATCATGTATTGGTCAATGGTTTTCTCAGCGAAGTAGCTATCACTTTGACACTGAAAAAGCGGAAAGTCACAAATCAGAATTAACCATAGAGTGGTTAGACAAGGATCATTCTCTACTCGTCCCTCTTTGTCAACAACATCGTATTGATCCAACCCAAGCGATCGGGGGTCAAAAAATTAGCTGGAATACATCCATTGATTATGCACAGAAAAAGCAAATTGGAAATGCAACAATGATTATTATTCCTGATAGTAATACGCCACAAATAGGAACAATTATACAAAGTTTTCAGTCTCAACCTTCATCTCAAGGAAGTTATCGTTTAGGAGAAGATGAAGCATTAACCTTAACCCTACAAGTTGGAGATTTTTTCTTAGAAGAAAGAATATGGTTTGCTAGTCCTAACTTACGACTGCGTACCAGTTTAATCAAAGGAAACAATGGTTATAGTCGTAGTGCGTTTTATTCAGAAATTCGTCGACTTATTCCAGAAGAAGCAGCATAACTCAATCAATTATTTTACATAGGAGAACTCTAAAAATATGCGTATTTTAATTATGGGAGGAACCCGTTTTATCGGAGTTTATCTCACCCAAGAATTAATCAAACAAGGCCATGAAGTCGTCTTATTTAACCGAGGCAATAAACCAGCACCCATTGAAGGGATAACACAAATTCACGGCGATCGCAAAGATGCTAACCAGTTAAAAGAAAAGTTAGCTTCTGAACATTTCGATGCTATTTTTGATAACAATGGTCGTGAATTAAGTGACACTCAACCCTTGGTAGAAATATTTAATAATAAAGTTAAACATTTTGTTTATGTAAGTTCTGCTGGGGTGTATTTAAAGTCCGATCAAATGCCTCATATTGAAGGAGATGAAGTTGATCCGAATAGTCGTCATAAGGGAAAATTTGAGACAGAAAGTTACTTAAAAAAATCAGGGATTCCTTGGACTTCTATTCGTCCTACTTACATTTATGGACCGCAAAATTATAATGATTTAGAAGCATGGTTTTTTGATAGAATTGTCAGAAACCGTCCGATTCCCATTCCTGGTAATGGTTTACATTTTACCCAATTTGGTCATGTTCAAGACTTAGCTAAAGGAATGGCTGCCGTATTAGGAAATCAGCAAGCGATCGGACAAATTTATAACATTTCGGGGGAACGTTATGTTACCTTTGATGGGTTAGCTAAAGCTTGCGCCGTTGCTACAGGTAAATCTGTTGATGATATCAAGATTATTCACTATGATCCTAAACAATTTGATTTTGGTAAAAAGAAAGCATTTCCTTTAAGAATGCAGCACTTTTTTGCTGAGATTCATAAAGCATTGTATCACTTAGACTGGAAACCTGAATACGATTTAATTAGGGGGTTAAAAGACTCGTTTGAAAATGATTATTTAGCATCAAAACGGGATCAAGCTGATATTGATTTTAGTTTAGATGAACAGATTTTATCAGCTTCTTAGTTGTAGGGTGGGCAATGCCCACTTAATCTTATTATAGTTATAGTAACAGCTATATGTTAACCGAAAAGACAAAAATAAATATCCTCAAAACCCCTACTCAAACGGCTTGGATCCACCAAGCAATTAATAATTTAGATGCAATTTTATTAGATCATTCCCATTGTGAAAGAAAAGCAGCAAGCGTAGCCTTAAATTTAATGTTTCGCTATTCTTCCAATGCAGTTTTAGTGAGAAAATTAACAGTGATCGCACAAGAAGAATTAGAGCATTTTGAACAAGTGAATCAATGGTTAGATAAACGTAATATTCCCCTAAAACCTTTATCTTCCCCTCCTTATGGATCTAAATTAAAAGCAGAAATTAGTAACAAAGAACCCCAAAGATTATTAGATTCTTTACTGGTTGCTGCCTTAATAGAAGCCAGATCCCATGAAAGATTAGGACTATTATCAAACCATTGTCCTGATGAAAATTTAGCTAAATTTTATCGTAGTTTAATGGCTTCAGAAGCAAGACATTATGGAATCTATTGGGTATTAGCAGATACTTATTTTGAGCGAGAAATTGTCCAAAAACGATTAGACGAATTATCTATTATCGAAAGTGAAATTTTAGAAATATTACACCCTGAACCCAGAATACACAGTTGAAAATAATTACTTTTAATGCTGAAGACTGAACGCTGACTACTGAATGCTTACCCTATCATGATTGTTAAGTTTTTTTATACTGATGCAAGATGTCAGTTATAACTATTCACTGAATCAACAAACAATCCCAAACTAAACGGGGTTGAACATAGTTTAAAAGTTGTTTTTTGGCCACTTCTAATTTTTCTAAAAAAGATTTATCTTGAAATTTCTGCCAATGAGAATATTGAAGATAATTAATTAACCATAACTGTTCATTATTATCTAATTCTGTGGTAATTTCTTTGGCTAATTGTAAAGCATCTAAAGGAGTTTCTGGTAACTTTTTTAACTTTTGTCTTAGTTCAAACGGGATATTTTGTAACTGTTGCCAAGCTGCGATCGCCTCTCCTGGACTGCCTTGACTCAAACCAATAATATCAGGATCATTAACAATATCTTCGTAACCTAATCGCCCTAAAATAGTCTTTAAATTAGCATCAGAAAGACGATAAAAAGGAATTTTTTGACAACGGGAAACTAACGTTGGTAATAAAGCATCAACGCTAGGAGCAATCAAAATTAACGTTGCTTGTCCCGGTTCTTCCAAGGTTTTTAATAAGCCATTCGCAGCAGCTTCCGTCATAGTTTCTGCTGCTTCTATCACCACCACACAGCGAGACGCTTCTAGGGGAGGACGACTCAAAAATTGAGTAATTTCACGAATTTGTTCAATGCGAACTTGAGGTGGTGCTTTTCGTTTTAGACCGGTTTCTTGTGCTTGTTTAGCTGTTAATAATTGTCCCTGATGGAGATAAGTGGGTTCTACCCAATAAAAGTCAGGATGGTTTCTGTCAATGACCCGTTTTTTGACCGTAACTTGCTTTTCATTCGGTAAACCCAAAGATAACAAAAATTGAGTGAAACATTTAGCCCCCAATGCTCGTCCAACACCATCAGGGCCAGCAAAAAGATAGGCAGGAGCAATGCGGTTTTTAGCGATCGCCTGTTGTAATAAAGCCACCCCAGCTGTTTGTCCTATCAGTTGTCGAAAATGATTCATTTTTATAAGATGGCCACAGTCGGATTAATAATTGATTTATAGGAATAACATTTATGGCTCGCTATACATCTTCTTTCGTTGCTCATGCTACCCTAGAGGAAGTTCCTACCTTACTGAGCAAAGTATTAGAATCTTGTGATTTTGGTGTGGTTTATCAGGCAACCGATTATTTTATGGCCAAAGAAACCCCTGGAAAAGTAGCCTTTTCTAAGTTAGTTAGTGTAGAAGTCTTAATTGAAAGAACCATTGCCAAAAAAAATGAGGTTCCTGTAACCTTTGTGGTGAAAAATGACGAATTACCTCTAAATCCTAACAACCATTGTCAACAGCGATTTCAACAACTACAAACAGCCTTGCAACAGAGTCAACAATGGCATTCTACTACTACTGTCCCTAATTAATCCGACTCCTTACTATCGTCATCATAATCCATCATGGCAGGGTCAATAAGGGTAATATCGAAGGGATCATTACTGGGTAAGGTGGGGAACTTATCTCGTCGACGATACTGATAAATTGCAAACACCTGAGGACCAAAGACAATTTCATCCCCATCTTGAAGGTCGTGGGAGTCTTGTTTTATTTTAGTCTGATTGATTAACAATCCATTAACACTGCGTTTCCCTTCGAGATCCCCATCAACAATGCGATAGTAAGTTGATCCATCTTCTCGAATGCGTCGATAGAGGGTAGCATGATGGCGAGAGACGAACTGAGAACGGAGACGAATGTCACAATCGTGCGATCGCCCCACACTATAGGTAGGTTCTCGTAACAGTATTTCTTGTCTGCCTTTATCATCCTCGATAATCAAGAAATGTTCTCGTTGAGGGAGTACAGATTTTTCAGCCATTGCTAAACTAAGTTTAAATTAGAGTGCCTAGGATTGTATTGGGAAAGGAAACAAACTCATAAAAATTTTAGCCTTTTCTATGATGGTTTCTTTTAGATGTTTTACTGAGGGCGAGTAAAAGCCCTATCAACAACCTTGACTATTGCCCATTGCCTTCTAATATCGTAATTGATAACGAAGTAGTAAAGAATTGGTTACAACTGTCACCGAACTAAAAGCCATAAACCCAGCAGCCAATGCAGGACTGAGGATAAAGCTAAAATGGGGCAATAGAATCCCCGCAGCAATAGGGATAGCAAGTGTATTATAGCCTAAAGCCCACATTAGATTTTGTCGAATTTTTCTAAACGTTGCTAAACTGAGGTCTATAGCTGTGATCACATCCCAGAGGCGATCGCTCATTAGCACAATCTCTGCGGTTTCCATGGCTACTTGGGTTGCTCCTTGTAAGGATATTCCCAGATCCGCTTGAGCTAAAGCTGGTGCATCGTTAATGCCATCCCCTACCATAGCCACTTTTTTGCCATTCTGTAACTTCTCTACTGTAGCAGCTTTCCCATTGGGAGGAATTTGAGCAAAGATTTGAGTAATGCCTAATTGTTCAGCAATAGCTTGAGCAACTTGGGGATGATCCCCTGTTAACAAGATCACTTCTAAGCCCCGCTTTTGCAATTTTGAGACGGTTTTTTGGGCATCAGGTCTCAGATTATCTTTAAGGGCTAAAACCCCTTCTATTGACCCTTCTACCCCTAAATAAACAACGGTTTTCCCTGCTTGGGTTAAGGGGTTAATAAGGATCTTATGTTCATTTCCTATCATCAAACCCTTTGTTTTTAACCACCTCTCATTCCCTAACCAAACCGTTTGACCATCTACTGTAGCTTCAACCCCCGATCCGACTTCTGTATAAAAATCTTTAGCCGAAAGTAAGGATAATTCTTCTTGTTGGGCTTTTTCTAGGATAGCTAACCCAAGAGGGTGATTGGTACCACTTTCTACCGTTGCGGCTAATTGTAACAAGGATGGGGAACTCATTTTCCCAAAAGAAATACAATCGGTTACAGTGGGATGACCGACGGTAAGGGTTCCTGTTTTGTCAAAAATAATGCTATCTAGTTGATGAACTTTTTCTAGTACATCTCCCCCTTTAATTAACAGTCCACGTTCCGATCCCATGCTAGTTCCCACTAAAATAGCCGTTGGTGTCGCTAAACCCAACGCACAAGGACAAGCTACCACTAACACAGCGATCGCCAGTTTCAAACTGAGTAATAATGGGGAGGTTGACCCCATAGCCATCCCTGTATGATGAGGGGTTAAAACTTGAGGGTATAAATTAGTTCCAATGGTAAACCAAAAGAGAAAGGTTAATAACGCTAAACCCATCACCCCGTAAGCGAAATATCCGGCCACTGTATCCGCTAACTGTTGAATCGGGGCCTTGCGGGTTTGTGCCGTTTCCACAGAAGCAATAATCTGGGCTAAGGTAGTATTAGCCCCAACTTCAGTGGTTTTTAGGGTAATCACCCCAGAATGATTAAGGGTTCCTGCGATCGCTTTGTCTCCGGGTTCTTTGGCCACGGGTAAAGATTCTCCAGTGACTAAAGATTCATCCATCGCTGTTTTTCCCGTGATAATCTCCCCATCCACGGGAACTTTTTCCCCTGGTAACACTTTGACATATTCTCCCACCCGAACTTGTTCTACGGGAATTTCGATGCTAGAACTATCATCAGAGAAAGGATCACCCACCAACCGGGCCAAAGAGGGTTGTAAGGCAATTAACGCTTCTAACGCTGAAGAAGCGCGGTTTCTGGCTTGTTTTTCTAAGGTACGTCCCAGAAGAATAAACCCTAACAACATCACAGGTTCATCAAAAAAGCATTCCCAACCCAAACCAGGGAATAAAAGGGCGATGCAGCTAGTAATATAAGCACTGAGGGTTCCCAAACCCACTAACGTATTCATGTTAGCCATTCCGTGGGAAAGTCCTCGCCAACCATCTATAATAATTTCTCGGCCAGGAATAAGCAAGGCTAAGGTAGCTAGTCCCCAATGAAACCCTAAACTACTGATAATAGGAACAGTTGGACCCCCAAAATGCTCTAAATGGCCTAAAGTTGAGAAAATTAATAAAATGGCTGCGGTAATAAGATTAATTTTTTGTTGTTGTACTTCTTGTTCTCGTCGTTGACTTTGATTAAGATGTATTTGTTGGGGGGTCAGACTTTGTGAGGTGCGAATGTCTGAAGGAAAGCCTATTTTCGTTAATTTTTCGGCTAAGCGATCTGGTTCAATGGTTTGGGGTTCATAGTTGATTACAGCCACTTCTGTAATTAAATTAACACAAGCTGAGAGGACACCAGACTGTTGTGTGAGTTGCCTTTCCACTGCACTCACACAACCTGCACATTTCATCCCTTGCACATCAAGGGTAACGGTTTCTACGGAGGGTTCAGGAGTGGTTGAGGTTGGTTTTAAGGAGAGTTGTACCATATTTTGCTGTCATCGACGATCAGTACCTTTTGCTGATCCCATTAATATTGTTTCTTCAATTTTATGGTATGGATAAATTTTCAACGGTCATTAAGCTTTAAATTTATGTTTTCCTTATATTTTGTACCCATAACAATTAATCTGAGTAGTTAAATGTTCTATTGGGTTGCACTTATTTTAACCTAACCTAATTAACTGTTTCAGCTAATTAGCGTGCATTAGAGTAGGGTGGGCAATGCCCACCTTACAATTTTTTTATATTATTCTGAAGATATCTCTTTTGATGGAACAATAGTTTCTGAGACGGCTCTAAGAATAGGCTCTCCCGACATTGTGGTGAAAAAAGTATTGTAGACTACATACTTAAAATGGTGGGTTACGGTGCCGACCAAAACTTATGGTGTTTTCATCAAAATCAACCCTGCGCCTAACCCACCCTACGAAATATAAATTTTTCTTATCACCATAACTACGGGAGAGCCTATATTTCAAAAAAGGTAGTATCGAATGTGTGGACTTCTATAATAGCGTCACTAAGATCATAAGGAGGTTCATCTTCAGTCATCCATGAGAGAGATCTCTTGAAAATTTACAGGTGGGAAAATTTTAGTTGTTTTTGGAACTGCCAAAAAGATTCTCGAAAGAAACTGATCAACTTTAGCAGAAGCTTGTATCAGTTGTTCTGTTGTTCCAATATAAAAAGTTTAGCATTTTGGGGACTGTCTAAAGGAATGAAAAAAGTTAGTAAATTAAAATGAGAGAATTAAAGAGAGTTTGATGTTTAAACCCGAAGTCTATTAATTCTGTTATAATTTCTGACCACAATATTGATCAATGACTGATGATGAAAAAACCCGGTTGATAACCGGGCTGCACTAGCTTGTGTCTATAAAAAAACGAAATCACTATCTAACAGATATTGCTGCTTAATACCTATTGGGCTAAATTACAAGTCAAAGGACAAGCAGCATAGACAGAAGTGTGAGAGGGAGTTGCTTCGCCGTGCAGCCATCTCAACCAATGAACATCTTGAGGATGAATTCCCTTAACGGTAAGTAGTGCTGCCCCAAAGAAAATCACTAATAAATTAACACCAATTAAGGAGCCAACTACCAATAAAACAGCACTTACTGGTAAAACAGATTGTAAAACAACTGATGCTAAAGCCCCAAAAGTTGCCATTAAAACAACCAGGGGAAACCCAACAACTAATAAACAAACGATTAAAGTGAAACTCCAGACTAAAAAGCTCTTAATGAATGTTAAAGAGTCAACTTTTCCTAATCTGGTCTTTTGTGCAAATTCCATATCTTCCTCCAGAGCAAACCAGTAACTTTATCTATTTTTTAGATAACACTGTGTCAATCAGTATAGATAATCTTACGGAGAAAATGAGCTTTTTGAAAAAAAAATTTACATTCAAAGGTAACTTTATGGGTTAAAGATTGCAAAATGTTGCAAACAATTTTGATCCCAACGAAATTATCGGGGATCAAGCCTATCTTTATAGGATTGAATGTAATCTTTCGTAATATTCATCAAAATTTTTAAAAATGTAGCATTAGCTACAGCAGTCATTTGTTGGTTTCAAGGATTCAATTAGGACAAATATTAATATTTCTTAAAGTCCAAAAGAGATTTTCTCAGAAATAAAAGAAGTATTAAGGCAAAAAATAGCCCTTAGGTAAGTTTTCTCAGACATTTTGGGAATACTAGCCATAAGCAAGAACATCTGATTCACCATTCTAAAAAACCATTTAAGTTAGCCTATTTCTAGAGAAAAGAAAGATTATGACCCAATCTCAACGTCCCTCCTTGCCCCCTTTACCCCCACCTCCCATGCCGCCGGTTAACGAGTTTGAACAAACCAACAGGGACATGATGCAGATGGAAGACATACCAGAGGATGATGGAAGCACCCAGTTTATGCCCGCCTCCCCCATCATGACAGAGCCACAAAGCCCCATTGAAGCCCCCGCACGGCCACCCGTACCGACCCCACCCCCCTTACCTGCAACACCCCCCAGAAGTTTTGGTCGTTCTCCAGAGCAACCCAGTTTAGCTGAATTGGTTCGTCATGCGTTTGATGAAGGGTTTTCCGATGTTCACCTCGGTGTGGGAGAAAAACCCAGAATGCGCGATCGCGGGGAAATGGTGATTCTAGAATACCCAGAAATCGATGAAAATACCTTCATGAGTTGGTTACGGGAAATTCTCAAAGAAGATGAAATTCAACGCTTTAAAAAAGAATTAGAATTTGATGGGGCAACCCAGTATGAGTTTGCTAGGGTTCGGATCAATATCTTTGATAGTTTACGGGGACCGGCTATGGTGTTGCGTCTCATTCCCCTGAAAATCTTGACCATGGAACAGCTACGCTTACCCATGATCTTTCAGGATATTTCTGATGCTCACAAGGGGTTAATTCTCGTAACGGGGCCAACGGGTTCAGGTAAATCGACCACTATGGCTGCTATGGTGGACTACATTAACAAAGAACATCCCAAGCATATTATTACCATTGAAGATCCGGTGGAATTTGTCCACCAAAGCCGTCGCTCGTTGATTAAACAACGGGAAGTAGGGATGCACACCCTTAAGTTTGATAATGCTCTTAAAGCAGCTTTACGGGAAGATCCAGACATTATTCTGGTAGGGGAAATGCGGGATAAAGAAACGGTGAATACGGCTCTTAAAGCAGCCCAAACCGGTCACTTAGTCATGGGAACCCTGCACACTAACAGCGCGGTAAAGACGTTAGAACGGATTTTGAGTTTATATAATGCTGAAGAAAGGGAAGCCATGCGGGTAGCGATCGCAGAATCTTTGGTGGCCATTATTGCTCAAGGGTTATGTCGTACAACCGATGGAAAACGGGCTGCTTACCATGATATTTTGATCAACACAGAAACGGTCAAAGACTATATTATTCAGGGGAAAAATGATGAAATTCTTGAATTGATGAAGGATGGTGAATTTGATGGCATGATTACTACCAACCAAGCTTTATTTAACCTTTATCAAGAGGGACGTATTACGGAGGAAACGGCCTTAGAATTATCCCCAACTCCTAACGAGATTGCTATGATGTTAAGGGGTCGAATTTAGAAAAAACCCTAAAGAAATCAGGATGTAGGATGGATATAAGTTATAACAGAATTAAATCTTCCTCCATCCTATCTGTAATTCCTCTAAAAAATAACGACCATGGCCGAAACAACCAGGGTTGTACCGGACTTATTGTTCAAGGGTATTGCTGTTTTTACCCCAGGTGGTGATCTCGTTTATTGTCTGGATAGTAACAAGCAAGTCCATTGGCATTCTCAATTATGCCTAGTTCTGCAGGAATTATTAAAGTTACCGGAGCCGCCTCATTTTTTGGTTCCTGGTTACACGGCAACCGTTGACCGTTGGTTCTGCACTAAAGAGAAAAGAGTGAAAACAGTTGCTGAACTTTATCCTGCCGTTCGTCGCTATCAACCGTTACTAAACGTTCTGTTCAATCTTGAAGGCATGGTTTGGAAGACAGTGAGTTGGCAAGAACAAGCTTGTAATCCCGTTGTGATTGAAACCTATCGTTCTCGCTTTCCTCAGCTCTGGGAAAACCATAATTTGCTAGTGCGTTTGGATGAACGTTGGGAAAAGGAACTCAAAAATCAATTTCACCTTGTAGATACTCAAAAAAAAGATGAATCTGAGATCAATAAAGGTTATATTTTACGTCTTTTTGTTTCAGGCAATAATCCTTCCACCAAACAAACCTTAAAAAAGATTCATCATCTACTTGAAACACAGTTAAATTATCCTTATACCTTAAAGGTGATTGATATTAGTAAGCACCCAGAAGTTGCAGAAACCCATCAGGTTTCCGCAACTCCTACTTTGATACGTGTTTGGCCTAAACCTATCAGACGCATTGTGGGGGAGTTAAACGACTTATCTAGGGTTTTGCAACTGATTAGTACCAATTAGTTAAGTTGACGCTCCCTTCACTAAAAGTGAGGGATTCTTGGACTCACCATAGCCCGTTCAGGTTGCCCTTACTACTGGTCTTACGCGGTGATACCTAGTCTTTCAACTAGCTCCTCAAGCGTGAATTTCCGTCCGCCCGAAGGTATTTTTGTAGAGTTCTCAATCGAGAAAAATTGCTACTCACTTAGTTTCCTACAAGATTTTACCTCCCTACGGAAATACTAAGACTTTTAGGTTGAACCCCATATCTTGGATTGTCACCGAGCATTCCCAAGCGCGGGGAACCCGCGCGGGGTCTCTCGTCAATGTGCTGATATCGGTTAGATATCCAAGTTTTTATACAGGTTGATTACTTTTCCTGTTCAACTAATCGTAGCACTATAATAAGTTATTGGCCATAACCTAATTGAGAATATGAATTTACCAACGATAGCGACCTTAATTTACGGAATTTTGTTGCTTTTTGGTGGCATTATGGGTTATGTCTCTGCTAAGAGCAAACCTTCTTTGGTTTCTGGTGTTGTTAGTGGTTTGCTCCTATTGATTTCTGGGGTTCTGCAATGGCAACAAATAGCAGCAGGACTGATATTGGCTCAAATTGTTACCCTTATACTTGCGATTGTGTTTGTGATTAGGGTTTGGAAAACCCGAAAATTTATGCCAGCCGGGTTAATGTTATTGCTTAGCGTAGCTATGTTAGTGATTTTATTCCCAACAACTTAAGCTAAGGTTTCAGGACAATAGCCTAATCCTCGGGTAAATTGTTGGCGAAACGCCTCAATGTCATTACTATCAGGGGACCCATGAGACACAATTGCTACTTGATAACGACTCATGACATCAATAGGAGATTGACCGGTTTCTAGACTCCAAAATACCATTTGTAAGCGAATTTCCAACTCGTAAGGAATACCCAATTCATTCATAAAGGCTTTGAAGTCCCCATGTTGCTGCGGAGTCAAAGGCTGTCTAAACTTAATTTTGATAATCCAACCATTAATCTGATGGATGACGGTCATGGAGCAACAGGACGAATCATACTTTCGTTGTAGATATTCGATCACCCGTAACGTTAAACTCGCGTTAGCTAAAAAATAAATATAGTCCATTGTTTTCCCCCTTAATTTTTTCCGCTGAACAATTCCTCTAGCTCTAGTGTGCCAATGATCGCTCCATTTGTTATAGGGGACTTCCCCCCTATTTTGCTCAACTGCCATGGGGGAAACTACCCAACTAAATAACAGTCCCCATGAAGATACAAATGAAGATACAAATATAGTATTAGAATTATTCGCTTATTATGGGGAAAACACTGAAATGAATTCCCGAAATTTTGTATCTTATTTTACATTCTTTTTTAGCATATAACAAATCAACCCCTTTGGGAACTGTCATTTTATGAGTAGTGATCATTTATTATCCAGTTACGATTATGAGTTACCGCCCGAGTTAATTGCTCAAAATCCGATGATTCCTCGGGATAATTCACGGTTATTGGTAATTAATTCCCCCAAAACTTATATTCATAGTATTTTTCGGGAGTTACCTGAATGGCTATTACCAGGAGATTTGTTAGTTTTTAATAATACTCGTGTCATTCCGGCACGGCTTTATGGAAAAAAATCTACAGGTGCGCCGGTAGAAATTTTATTATTAGAAGAAAAAGAACCTTTGTGTTGGTTGGCTTTAGTAAAACCAGGAAAACGGTTTAAAATTGGGAGTAAAATCCATTTTAAATTACCTAATAATGATGAAAATAAAGATAATTTTTTGGTAGCGACTGTTGTAGATAGGAACGAAGAAACAGGGGGAAGATTACTCAAGTTTAAGGTAGATTCCCTTGATTTATTTTGGGAAAAAATCGAAAAAATTGGTCAAATTCCGTTTCCTCCTTATGTCACTGCATCTGAGGCTAACCCATCTCAATATCAAACGATTTATGCTCAAAAACCTGGGGCGGTTGCTGCACCCACAGCAGGACTTCATTTTACAGAAGAACTCTTAGAAAAGTTACAAGCAAAAGGTATTAATCAAGCTTATATTACTCTGCACGTTGGATTAGGTACTTTTCGTCCTGTTGATATCGAGAATATTAAAGAACATAAAATGCACCAAGAATGGATAGAAGTTCCAGAAATAACTGTTGAAAAAATCAAAGAAACAAAGGCAAATGGTGGCCGAGTTATTGCAGTAGGAACGACGGTCGTTAGAGCTTTAGAAGGAACAGCAAAAGCAACAGAAATGGCAGGTAAACAGGGTTTGAAGGCTTTTAGAGGCCAAACAGATATTTTTATTTATCCTGGCTATTCCTGGCGAGTTATTGATGGAATGATTACTAATTTTCATCTACCCAAATCTAGTTTATTGATGTTAGTGAGTGCTTTAATTGGGCGAGAAAGATTATTAGATTTATATCAAATAGCTATCAAAGAAAAGTATCGTTTTTATTCTTTTGGAGATGGAATGTTAATTTTATTATAGTGAGATATTTTTGCGATACAGCCAATGGTTAACCAACAAGATTTATTTCGTTTTAAGAATAGTTTGCCACCAACCTGTTAACGGATGATTTTTAGGAGGTTGATATCGTGCTTTGGTACTAATTGCATTGATAACAGGATAAACTTGTTTTGAGCTTAAATGACTTTGATCTGACCAATATTTAATAATATCTGGCGTTGATAAGATTTGTAGATTAGGGCTTTCTTGAGTAAAAAAATTAATAGCTGCGTTATCATCAGTAGCCATAGACCAACTCCTATTAATAGCGATCGCCCCCGTAGCTGCTTCTCCATCATCCCCTAAAATACTAACGTAATCAATAAATAAATCCGCACTGTACGTCAAAGGATAGAGATGAAAATTAGCTCTTTACAATAAGTATTTTTGTATTAAAAGATTTGTTACAAAACTTTATCGAAGTTAGTACATTTGCTCAAATTAATGGGTAAAATTGAAGCAATAATGTTCTCATTTTTAGCAACGACAAGGAAAAATAAGGGTTTGAGGCGTTTATTTTACAAGTAGACAAACTGGCTACAGATTTTTATTCTCGACCATCATACCACAAGCCCGTAACTTCGTTGCTTATTGATAGTAATTATCACACATTACGTTATGTAAACAGCCCTATTGATAGAAATTTATTAGATTAAAGCCTAAATACTATAAGTTTTACTGATTAGATTAACCCTATTCCCTGAAAAATGATTTATAAATGACATCTTAAGATAATAAGGGGGACAAGTTAGAAACTTATTTCCAAGCGATTATAATGTCTGAAAGACTGATGCACCCTACGAAATTGATTGCTATAAGTAGGTGAGTATAAATAAACGTATAATGCGATGCACTCCTAATTAAAGCTAGAACCGTGATATAAAGATAGTTTTTAGCATTGCCCACCCTACGGAATTGATTGCTATAGTAGCATATCTCTATTAACGTCTTATCGTTGTTTTTTTGAGGAATTACAGTATGAAACGATTATTACCTATGCTATTAATGAGTGCCGTTATCACAGTTCCTAATATGGCTTTAGGTACTCCCATATCATCATCTTTGGTACTATCTCAGCAAGACGGACAAGAGAATATTACACAAAAAATTCAAGTTGCTTTTCCTAATTTTGTTGTTGTTTCTTTGAAATCAGGAAATATGACTACAGGAAACTTTATCGATTTCAACAATCGTAGTTTAATTATTAGTTTTAAAGGTTATACCACTGGTATTCCTTTAAATGAAATTAAAGCCATTGAGTTTAAAGATAAAGTATTGATTCCTGAGAATGAAACGGTTATTTGTCAACAAACTAATAGTCAATGTCGTCAGGTTGCTTTTACTCCAAATCAAGAGCAAGAACTAATAATCTTCGAGAATATTCCTGTTACTAATTTAAGCTTATTTCAAGGAGCAAAAACAGCTTTATTAACCATTTCTGACACTTCAGAAGAGGAGGAAGGAGAAAACATCAATGATTTATCTAATGAGAATATTAATATTATTAATTTTTTAGAAATGGACGAATCAGGAGAACTGATAACAATAACATTAGTTACAATTAAGCGTTAGTGAAAAATGATAATACTTCTTTTCATTTTAGATAAAATTTGCGAAAATAGAAGATAGTAAGTTATCCATGAACTCCTATGCAGTCCGTTGATGTTACCACCTTAACCGCCATTTGCCATGATCTACAAACCCATTGGATACCCGCTAAAGTTGAACAAGTTTATCAACGCGATCGCTATACTATTTCTATAGCTTTACGTACCTTAAAAAAACGCAGTTGGTTAACCATTTCTTGGCATCCACAAGCGGCTAGATTATGTATAGGAAATCCTCCACCAAGAACCCCTGATACATTTACGTTTAGCGATCAACTCCGTCATCAATTAAATGGGTTTGCACTGACTGCTTTAAAGATGATTTCTCCTTGGGAAAGGGTGGTTGATTTACAATTTGCTAAACGTCCAGGAGATGACCCTGTTTGGCATCTTTTTGTGGAAATAATGGGCAAATATAGTAACGTTATTTTAACAGATCATAAACAGCAAATTGTTACAGTTGCTCATCAAGTTAATGCGAATCAATCGACGGTTAGAACTGTCCAAACAGGACAAAATTATGAACTTCCTCCTGCTTTAACTGGGACATTTCCAAAATTACAAGAAAACCAAGAAAGATGGCAGGAAAGAGTTGCTTTAATTCCTGGTTCAATAAAAAAGCAATTATTAAACAGTTATCGAGGATTAAGTCCTGCTGTCGCTTCTTCCATGATTCAAAAAGCTGGTTTAAAACCTCAAGATTCTACAGAAAATTTAAGAAAACAAGATTGGGATCAATTATATAAATTATGGGAATTTTGGTTAAACAGTTTAGAAACAAAAAATTTTGAGCCAGGATATGTTGAAGAGGGTTATACAGTTTTGGGTTGGGGAATGATAGGAAAAATAATTAATATACAAACTTTGATTAATGATTATTATTCTAAACAAATAAATCAAGAAAAATTTAGACAATTAAAACATCAACTGCAACAGAAGCTAAAATCGTATTTGAAAAAACTCTATACTAAAGCTGATAATTTTAAACAAAAAATGCAGCAATCTTCAGAAGCAGATGAATATCGTCAAAAAGGGGATTTATTAATGGCTCATTCTCATCTTTGCAAACCGGGTATGAGTTCTATTACTTTAAATGATTTTGAAACCGAAAAACCTATAAAAATCTCTTTAAACCCTGAAAAAAATGCCATACAAAATGCTCAACTTTTCTACAAAAAACATCAAAAATTAAAACGGGCAAAAGGTGCAGTAGAACCCTTACTAAATGAAGTCCAACAGGAAATTAATTACCTAGAACAAGTCGAAGACAATTTACAACAACTCGATAATTATCACTCACCTGAAGACTTACAAACCCTAGAAGAAATTAAACAAGAATTAATACAACAAAATTACTTACCCTCTCCTACTCAACAAACCCCGAATATTTCTGATGAGTCCCAACCCTATCAACATAAAACCCCATCAGGGTTTGAAGTATGGATCGGTCGCAATAACCGACAAAACGATCGCCTAACCTTTCGTACTGCGGGGGACTATGATTTATGGTTTCATACCCAAGAAAGTGCCGGCAGTCATGTATTATTAAGACTTGAACCAGGGGCTGTCCCGAATGAAGCGGATCTTCATTGTGCTGCAAACTGGGCTGCTTATTACAGTCGCGCTCGTCAAAATGAGCAAGTTCCCGTCGTTTACACAGAACCCAAATACGTCTATAAACCCAAAGGAGCCAAACCTGGGATGGTCATCTACAAACGGGAACGGGTGCTTTGGGGAAAACCACATAAGATCCAATCCTATCTAAAAAATCAAGGTTAAGACAAATATTTTAAATATTGTTTACAAAAATTCGTGTCTGATGTTACAATTCAGTTATAGAAATCGACTGGTTAGCCAATTTGGGAACGTGCTACCAGATTTCCTCGAAAAACAACAACAATATTTTTATTAGGGTATCCAGCGATCGCGATCGCTGGTTTTTGCTATCAACTAAAAAGAAACCCTTCTTCATCATGGAGAAGGGTTAACAATTGTAGGCATTCAGCCGTCAGCGTTCAGCATTCAGCTTTTGAATGAAAAGTGATCACCGTGTATTCTGTTGACGAGAGATGGCATTCACAAGAGTTTGAGGTTTACTCAAACCACATCACCTCAACCTCGCGCCTTGTCACTCGTAAGAATTCGTTCAAACGAGACTCATGGTTTTAAGCTAAGGACTGACGGCTGATGGCTGATAGCTGAATACTTACTAACAATTCTGTTATAGTTGATTTAGAGATTAAGCCACCCATTCTGTGTGGAAAGACTCATCTATAGGCTTATCAACCCGTTTGTAAGTATGTGCGCCAAAGTAATCTCTTTGTGCTTGGGTTAAGTTCTGAGGGAGATCAGCACGACGATAGCTATCGAAGTAGTCTAAAGAAGCACTAAACGCAGGAACAGGAATACCCACCTCATTAGCTAACACCAGCACTTCACGCCAAGCGTCTTGACGATCTAGAATACTTTGCTTAAACTCAGGAGCTAAGAGTAAGTTAGGCAAATCAGGATTATCGACAAATGCCTTCTTAATCTTATCTAAGAAGCCAGCACGAATAATACAACCACCTTTCCAAATACGAGCGGACTCAGGTAAGCTAACTTGGTTACCATAATACTCAGCAGACGCTTTAGCAATTAAAGCCATTCCTTGAGCATAAGAACACATTTTAGAGCAGTATAGTGCGTCTCTTACCTTGGCAATAAAGGCTTTTTTGTCACCATCAAAGCTAATTGTAGGACCAGTTAACTGTTGAGATGCGGACTTTCTTTCTTCCTTGTAGGAAGACATCACCCGTGCATTCACCGCAGCGTACATGGTGGGAATGGGAACGCCTAACTCTAAAGAACTTACTACCGTCCAGCGACCAGTACCTTTTTGACCAGCAGAGTCTAAGATAAGGTCAACGAGATGCTTATTGCTATCAGGGTCGATATACTTGAAGATATCGGCGGTAATTTCAATTAAGAAAGAATTAAGCTCATCGGTAGTGTTCCACTCTGTGAACACTTCATGTAATTCTTGGTTGCTCAGGCCAAGGGCATTTTTCATGATATCGTAGGCTTCTGCAATTAACTGCATATCACCGTACTCAATACCATTGTGAACCATTTTCACATAATGTCCGGCACCACCAGGACCAACAAAGGTAACACAAGGACCATCATCTACCTGTGCAGCAATTTTGGTTAAAATGGGTTCTAATTCTTCGTAGGCTGCTTTGGTGCCTCCAGGCATTAAACTAGGACCGTTTAACGCACCTTCTTCACCACCACTAACTCCCATACCTACAAAACCAAGACCTGTTGATTCTAAGTCTTTGGTTCGTCTTTCGGTATCTTCATATAAGGAGTTACCGCCATCAATAATCATATCCCCTTCTTCTAAAAGAGGTTTCAAATCTTCAATAACATAATCAACAGGCGCACCTGCTTTTACCATTACTAAGATTTTACGGGGACGTTCTAAGATTTGTACAAATTCTTCTAATGAATAGGCCGCTTTGACATCTTTGCCTTGGGCCCGAGTTTTCATGAATTCTTCTGTTTTACTCGCTGTACGGTTATATACAGCAATAGGGAAACCGCGACTTTCGACATTGAGGGCGAGATTTTCTCCCATCACCGCCAAGCCGATGACACCAAAGGTTCGCTTTGTCATATAATTCCTACCAACTCTACGGGTTGTGCGATCAAGAAGACTTGATCTTGTTTGACTGTTGAAGTGTATCTAGGGAACACCACTGATCAGTTTAACCGCGTTTTTTGTTTGGCCTGGGTTCTCTAAATAGAATCTTAAGTAATCATCTGAGAAAATGCGATCGTTTATACAGAATCGTTAAACTTCGGAATAGGTTTATTTTGTTGTTGATAAGCAACAATCATCTCTTTAAGAGCATCTTCTAACATTAATCGACATTCTTTTAAGTCTTTTCCTTCTGTAATCACTTCTTCCCATTCAATGATTTGTCCCATATATCCAGAGGGAATTTTAGTGTATTTTGCTCTATATTGATAGTTCATTTTTGCTTTATCTATAATTGAGATAGAATCTGAGGATTATTCTACTCACAAACCAGCTTTGAGTTAATTGAAAAAATGTAAAAAGTATAGATTATGTTAATCAATACCAAACTTCCCCTAAATATTGACCACATTGAAAAACAAGATCAGACTTTCAGTTTAGCAGGAATGACTTGGACAGACTATGAAAAATTTAATTCAGAAGAATACCTTGGTTACAGAGTTTCTTATTTTAATGGAGTCATTACTTTAGTGTCCCCTAGTAAAAATCATGAAAGAATTGCCCAAACTATTGCTATTTTAATATGTGCTTATTGTAGAAAGTTTAATTTACTTTATTTCCCTATGGGTTCTACTCGCCTGGAAAATAAACCACTAGCAGGAAAAGAACCTGATGTTAGTTTTGCTTTTAATACTGATAAAGATATTCCTGATTTAGTGATTGAGGTTATATTTTCTAGTGGTAGCATTGACGATCTTAATAAATATCAAGCGATAGGCGTTAAAGAAGTTTGGTTCTGGAAAAATGAGAAAATCACTTTTTATCAGCTACAACCTGAAGGATATACAAAAATTACTCACAGTCTCTTTTTATCCAATTTGAAATCCGAAATACTAGAAAAATTTATCAATCAAGGACTGACTAAAAGTCCTCTCATTATTGAAGCAGAATTTGTACAAGAAATTCCTGTACTTTAAGATTTTATTATCACGACAAGTACGGGAGAGACTTACTGCGGAAATTTACACTTGATTGAAATTTCAATATTACTTTCTGCTGTACCTTTAGTGATATAAGGAATACCAGCTTCTCCTCCTAATTTAATACCAAATTTTAACGTAATTTCATCTACTTCAGCAGCAGCAAAATTCTTGAAAGAATTTAAGGTATATTCTGCACATTCTCTAATCATTTGTTGTGCTTGATCTAGTTGTTCACTAACATTAATAGGTAAACCTCCCATGTCATCAATTCCATCATCTTCTTCAGGAGAAAGAATAACAGGAGGAATCTCAATATCTTTTAATCCTTGATCAGTTTCAAAATATAATTTAGTTGTCATTTTGTCTAATTAGTCTCTTATTATAGCATTTCCTGGACTCATGAGGTACACTTAATATTAAACTTCTGAACTCCTGAACTCCCGAACTCCTAACTCCTAAAATTAGAAGAGTTTGTACCTCACAAGTATGGGAACTACTATATATTAAATCACAGTTTAAAATAGATGTTAACTGCTCTTATCTTTTTTAAAGAATGACGAAATATGCGCTAATTATTGCTATCCCTGAATACGATCACGATCACTTTAAACCCCTTGAGAAAACCACTCAAGATGGAGAAGCGATCGCAAAAATTTTACATCAATATGGAGATTATGACATAACCAGATTACCGAGAAAAGGGAATACTGATACAGCAGAATACGAGATGAAAGCAGGAAGAGTAACAGATGAAGATTTATATAGTGAATTAGAACTATTTTTAACTCAAAAAGCAAAAAATCAACCAGCTTTAATTTATTTTACTGGACATGGGTTTACCATTTGCGATCGCTTGGGAAGAGAAAACGGATTTTTAGCTACTTCAAATTGTAAGATAACGGATAAAGATGGAAAAAACAAACAAGAAAATGCTTTACCTTTGGAGCATTTAAACTGCTTAATTGATCAAGCAAACTTAAGTGAATTAGTTTTATTATTAGATTGTTGTCATAGTGGCAATTTAATTGAGACTCATTCAATACAAAAAGATTTGAAGACATTTGAATATAGACAGAATTATTATTTAATAACAGCTTGTCGTTCTTTTGAAACAGCAAAAACGATTAGAAAAGCAGAGCATAGTGTTTTTTCTGGAGCAATTATTGAGGGATTATCTGATAAGAATAAAGACGAAAATGGAAAAATAAGTTGCGATCGCCTGTTTGATTTTGTTAATAGGAAAATTGGGGGTAAATTACAAACACCGATGCACATGGGAATTGGCGGATCAATTACTTTGGTTAAGTACCCTCTAGTTAATAAGCAAGAAATCTCAGAAATTGAACCAATACGAGATAATCAGGGGAATATTATTTGTCCCTATCAAGGATTAAATGTCTTTACAAGCAAGGAAAAAGCGTTTTTCTTCGGTAGACAGCGATTAACGGAAGATATTAAGCAAAAATTAGATAAATTTAGGATTATTCCTATTATTGGTGCTTCAGGGAGTGGTAAATCTTCGGTAGTGTATGCAGGAGTAATGACCTGGTTAGAAACAGAAAGTCAAGAATGGTCTATTTTATCAACAATTAAGCCTGGAATTGAACCCTTAAGCGAATTAAGACGAGTTTTTAAGGATTCTATCAGTTTAGATGAAGTTGAATTAAAAGAAATCATTGAAAATAAAAGCAAAGGAATGAGCAATATTATTGAATTTTTGCCTAATTCTCGCAAATATTTTTTGTTTATTGATCAATTTGAAGAAATTTTTACAACTTGTCGCTCAGAAGAGGACAGACAGCGATTTATTAACCTTATCACTGATGTTAGGAATAATCATCAGTCAAATATGGTTATTGCGATCGCCATGAGAGCAGACTTTTTAGATCGCTGTTTACAATATCAATCTTTATACGAAATTATCCAACATCAGGCCATTTATATGCCTCCCTTGGAAGGGAAAGATAGACAAGATATTATTATTAAACCGGCTCAACGTCAAGGATATGAGATAGAAAATGATTTATTGCTTCAATTATTAAACGATGTGGGAAAAAAACAAGGATTTTTACCTTTATTAGAGTTTGCTTTGACTCTTTTATGGGACAAACGGGATGAAAATAATCAGATTTTGACATTAGATACTTATGAAAAGTTGGGAGATGAAAGATCCCCCCTAACCCCCCTTAAACAAGGGGAGAATGATATGTTAAAAACGGGGTTAACGAAAGCTTTGGATATTTATGCAGAGAAAGTTTATAACTATCGAGACTATGACCGGGATAATCCACAGAAAGAGCGAACAGAGATAGAAAAAGAGTTAATAAAGTTAATTTTTCTGCGGTTAATTCGTACCAATAATCAAGAACAAGATACCAGACAACGACAACCCAAAGAAATTTTAGTAAATATTGCTAATGAAGATGAAGAAAAACAGAAAATATTAGAAAAACTGATTTATGGTAAGCAAGGATTAGTAAATGCTCGTTTATTGGTCACAGGTGCTGATCTGTTTTCTAATACTATTCATAATGGATGGGTTGATTTGGTACATGAGGCGTTAATTGAGGGATGGCAAAGATTTAAACAGTGGCGAGAGGAAAGTAGAGATTTATTGCGACTTAGTGAAAGATTAGAAGATCAACGACAACAATGGCTAAGTGATCCCATTGATGAAAATTTGATGATGGGAGGGTTATTAATGCAGGTAAGACAACAATGGGAAAAGTTACGAGCTTATTTACCGTATCCTACCGAAGCAGCAGAATTTTATAACAAAAGTGATGAGTATGAAAAAGCAAAGATTAAAGAGTTAGAAGAAGCAAAAATGAAGCAAATAGAAGCAGAAAAATCCTATAATTCTCGGAAAAAAGCCTCTGAAATCTTTGTCAAAGCTCAAAAAGACGCTCAACAACAAAAACCCCATATAAAAGCTTTTCGGTTGAAACAATCTGTTTTATCAATTATTGGTTCAGTTGTAGTAACAACCTGGGGTTTATGGTTGATTCGCCAGTCAGGTTGGCTTCAGTGGCCTGCACTAGCTTCCTATGATTATATGACCCGTCTTTCTTCTCATGATTCCCCTGATCCTCGTCTTCTCATTGTTGGGGTCACCGAACAAGATTTGCAAAATCAGCAAACATCAACATTATCTGATCAAACACTCGCTCAAGTTATTGAAACCATACAAGACTATAAACCTGCTGTTATTGGCTTAAATATATTGCGGGATATTCCTCAACCTCCTGGAACGGAACAATTATACAAAGCTTTTGAAAAAGATAATGTTATTGTTGTTAACAGTTTACCTGGTACAAGAGGAGATTATTTGGGAGCGTCACCACCACCTGGTGTTCCTTCTTCACGCATAGGATTTACCGATATACTATTGGATAACGATAATGTGGTACGTCGTTCTTTGGTCTATACACAGACTTCTGATGGTACACGAAAGGCTTATTCTTTCCCTCTTCAAGTTAGTCGTAAGTATTTACAATCCCATAAAAAACTAGATGATTTTCAAGTTACTTCTGATAACCTTAAGATCAACTCTACTATTTTTCCTATTCTAATTCCTACCTCCGGTGGTTACAGCTTAACTCAATCAAACGCTGGAGGATGGCAAATTTTAGTGCGATATCGTTCCCAGAAAATTGCCCGTTTAATCAGTATGAAACAAGCTTTAAATAAGGATTTTGATACTCAATGGATTAAAGATAAAATTGTTTTAATTGGTTATATGGCTGGTAGTGAAGGTACTTCATTTCTGACCCCTTATAGTCACAATGCTGAATATATTCTTGAAACGCCTAGTATCAAAATTTATGGTAGTGTAATCAGCCAAATTTTGAATGCAGTTTTAGATGGGGACAATTTATTAGTTCCACTACCTGATTATGTGGAGTGGATATTAATTATTGCCTGGGGATTTATTGGTACAATTACGGCCTGGTATTATTGGTATTTCAAGAATTTTTTATGGTTTGCCTACACTATATTTGGAATTGCGCTGTTACTAGCAATTGCTTATTTTATCTTCTTTACCTTTGGCTGGTGGTTGCCTCTTGTTCCTAGTTTATTAATGTTTTTTAGTGCAACGATTGTTACTTGTTTTTTAAATAAAGATTTAATTGACAAGTTTTACGCAAAAGAAAGCTTGATAAAAATATTGCAGGAGTATCAAGACAATTTACTAGAGGCTAAAATTGCGGTTAGTTTATGGATAGAGTCTTTTCCTAAAAATCGTACTTTAGTTTTATATGAAATAATAGTACCTGTATTACAACAATGTAAAAGTACAATTGACATGGCAAAGATATATCAAGTATTGGGTTGGCTTCCTGAACCTATTCCTGTGGTTTTTTATCCATCACTGTCTGTATTTTTAGATGTTAGCCAAAGCATTGATAATTTGATTAAGCAATTCTCAATATCAGATGAACCCATTGGTATCGAAACATTAATTAATAAGCTTAAAAATATTGACAAAACTTTTGAGGAGAAGTCTAAATTTCAATACAAAACTGAATTTACAAAAATAGCGAAAGAATGGATCGTTATTCTTCAAGATACAAACTCCATATCTCCAACTTCTAAGTAAGTCAGCATAATTAGTTGATGAAACTTTATTCAGAGTAAAAGACAAAGGAAGAGATTATTATGTCTTTGCATAGTAATTGCTATAATTTTAAAAAGTTAGTGTAAATCTTCATTAATAAGTCAAAAATTGAATTATAAAAATTTAGTTTTTTCAAGTCATGCTATCCAACAAATGTTTTTTCGACGAATCACTAAACAAGAAGTGAAAACTGCTATTAATTATGGAGAAGTTATTGAAGAAAACCCTAATGATCATCCATTTCCTAGTTATTTAATTCTAGATTTTGTTAATGGTCAACCAATTCATGTCGTTTTGTCTTATGATGAAGTTAAGGGAATAGGATATGTAGTAACTGCTTATATTCCCGATAATCAATTATGGACTAATAATTTTAGAAAACGGAGATAATGATTATGGAATGTGTAATTTGTAAACATGGGAAAACTCAACCAGGATTTGTTACCGTAACCTTAGAAAGAGATAACTGTATTGTTATTTTCAAACGAGTTCCCGCAGATATTTGTGAGAATTGTGGTGAATATTATTTAAGTGAATTAGTAACAGAAACTGTTTTAACGAAAGCTGAAGATGCAGTTAACAAAGGGGCTGAAGTAGAAATTATTCGTTATGTTGCTTAAACTTGTATCTATCTTTTTACTGTGTTTTTTTATCCATCACTGTCTGTATTTTTAAATATGAGCTAAAGTGTTGATTATTCAATGCTTTAATTAAGTTAGAAACTTGACAATGATGGGTTTTTGTTAATTGTTCAATTTTTTCGTAGGTGGTTTCGTCTAGTTCAATTTCTAATTTTTTCATTTGTTTCTTTTTATTAAACTAAAGTTTTTTCAATTGTAACATAAAATATAGTCATTCTATTTTGACGAAAATAGACGATTTAGAAAGAAACATAAAACTCAAAAGGCAGGATCAGAAATCATCTTACTGAAATATTGACAACTATATTATGGCGAATTATTCCTAGAATCATTCAATGAAAACTTGACAAAACAGTTAATAGTAACTGTCCTTGGTTAACATTTCTAACCTTCAATATCTCATGTGCAATAGCAAAATTTGTTCAGATTGTTAAGTTTATGGGATAATTTGTAACATAGATATTAAGATTTGCTTAAAGTAGAGCAATGACTGAGAGACCCCAAGAAAAGACCCTAGCTGAACTCGCACCAGCTAACCA
>JAAUYD010038601.1_pt1 | contig 48983 bp, 12 predicted proteins | sample 7278101 | NCBI WGS metagenome assembly JAAUYD01 (sample SAMN14350128, study PRJNA611818) | marine sediment metagenome | isolation source: surface marine sediment (0.6m) | place: French Polynesia: Moorea | collected 2018-08
CAATAGACTAACCAGGAAAATAAAAATTCCCCCCACACTTCCCACACCTCCCACACTCCCCACACTCAACTAACTGAAATTTTGATACACCCAATTGAAAACCGCTATGAGAAAAGGAAGGCACTGCCTTCCTTCTTCATTGTTGAATTAAGCAAAGGCAAAATCTGCTGCACTCAACTCACCAGACTCAATTCCGCGTAAAATAGCTAAATCTTGTCCGAGAGCATTGATAGTGGTATCTGCACCATTTTGAGTTAACATCAAATCATCAAAGCTCAGGTCAGTTGCGCCAAAACCAATCACATCTTCACCAATGGTAAAGTCAGTGATAGTGTTAGCTTCAGCAGGTAAGGTGCCGTCATCCGTCAGTAGCCAGAATTGATCCATTCCTGAGCCACCCGTTACGGTATTATCACCCTCACCATAACCGAGGAATAAGGTGTCATCTCCAGAACCAGCTAAGATGCGGTTATTGCTACCAGCAAAAAGGATGTCGTCACCACTGCCTAAATCAATGCGACTACGAGAACCACCAGGGGCAAAACTGACATCTACATAGTCATCGCCAGAACCAGCAAAGAGGATCTGATTATCCCCAATAAATTGCTTGTCATCAGGGACTTCTGTATCAAAGAAATCAGCTTCAGATGTTCCAAATACAGTAGTTGGGAGAGGTTCAGGTTCAGGTTCTGACTGTTCCTCAAGATCAATGTTAAACAGGAAGATTTGACCGCCTTGGTCGGCTTGGCGTTCTCTGATGATGCCATCAGATTCACCACGATGCTGCACCACACCAAGTAAAGTGTGTTCAGCTAAAGGAATGTCACTCATGATTTCTTGCGCGCCAGTTCCTGCAATCTCTTCTTGGGTGTAGAAACTGCCGTCTTCTTTTTTGGCGACAAGGTGGGTAATGTTCCAAGAGCCGGAAAACTCAGAACTGGTTGCCCGTGTGAATGTATCAGGAATCGCTGCCACTTCTGCGATCGCACGAGGATTGAGGGAACCGCCAGCTTGCGCCAAGAAGTAGCCTGTACCTTCCTCGGTCAATTCCATAGTCTCAGAATCGATAGGTAGAACATATTTACGTTCCCCGTAATCGTTACCAGAGTCCTCGTCCACGATGAGGTAGTCACCGTCAGAAGCCTTGATCCACTGTAAACCGTCGGGTTGGTGCGCCCGAGCTTCGCCAATCTCTAAATGGGTTGCATGAGTCTGCGTACCATCAGGATTATTTGGACCAATGCTACCTTGTCCCTTGCCACCGGTTTCTAAGGTTAGTGCGCCGTCTACACCAGCCAAAATGCGAGTTACATCTGCTGACAAATAATCGGGTAAACCATTGCCATCAGCATCGTTGTTCTCAAGCTCGTTAACGATATCAGTGAACTCAATACCCAATTGCGCGCTAGGTACGGTCAGGTTCTGCACATAGCGGTGCTTGGTGATATCTGGATCAACCGCCGGGTGTTCGGTCTTACTATCACCGTTGAAGTAGGTGTAACCGTCTGGTTGCTCGTTCGCCTCAACCGTGCCATCTTCTAGGGTGTCGCCATCTTTCTCCCAGAGGAATACTTCAGTATCTGCTGCAGCTTCTGGAGTATCGAAACCATCCCAACGGTAGCTGGTGGGGACGTACTTCGCGCTAAAGGTATCAGGAGCATCAGCATCCTTGGCGTAGTCATCCATCATGAAGGTGTCTGCATCCACCGTCTCGATACCTAGATCAGCGTAGGTAGCATCATCCAGTGCCATACCGTACAACTGACCGTATAGTAGACCGTTGCGACCTAAGAACGAATCCCGTTCACTAGCATCTTCAGCCAGGGGATTACCATCTTCATCTACACCCTTTTTACCGATATAAACTGTCAGGGGTGCTGGCTCAACCTCCAGGTTATAACCTGCCATCACGAGAACAACATAGTCCTCATGACCGGAGTTCATGGGCATCATTTTTTCGTAACCAGACTGACCTAACACGGGGACTGTATAAGCCGTCTCGTTTTCGATATCGACTACCATAGAAGCTAGACCCATAGTCGTGGTGAAGAAATCTGCTCCAGGAGATAGACGGGCTTCCTCTTCAGTGATACCGGCAGCCGCAGCCGCTTCTTCAAATAGTTGGCCGATGTTCCACTCTTCAGACATCAGCCATACGTCATCTTCAAAACCGATGCCATCGCCGTACTTATTGGCTTGCTCGTAGTAGGCTCCACAGAAGGAGTGGAAGAACCAATCAGCGAAGCTGAGTTGCTGATCTGAGTCAAACTCAACCACTGTTCCGTCTGCTAGGGTTTGGTTCCCCCATTTTGCACTCAAATCGGTCGGGTCGAAGTTTTTGCCGTCTACGACTTCACCGAATACGTTGTAAACGGTGTTAAAAAGATGTCCTGCGCCTTGGAACATTTCGCTCGCAGCACTGTCATTATTAAGGAAATCGGCAAGTGCAGCTCGATCATAGTCAATAGTGTGGACGTGGGAACCAGTAAACGTAGCCCCACTCTCCATTTCCCAGGCATAGGTCTCTTCTTCAGAGCTAGATAAGGTTGCATAGGACTCGGACTGGTAGACCACCCGTACAGTATCTTCGTCCATTAGCCAAGCTGCCTGACCGTCTGGATAGCCGGTTAACACATGGCCATTACTGGGGTCAATCTCCCCTACTGTAGCTAATGCTTTAAAATTACCATAAGGAAAGTCGGTATCACCGCTTCCTCCGTCTTGCAAATGTTCAGGCTCGTAAGAACTGCCGGCCTGTGGAATAAGTGCTGTAGTTTCTCCAATATTTGGCATTGCTACAAGTTTCCTCTATTTATTGATGAATCAGATGAGTGCGCGTCAAATTAGTCTCACTTTTTAAGGATGTGGACTGTCTTCTTGGTTCTAAACTTTGCTATTACAGAATTGCTTAGAATCTAAGCCTCGATCTCTAACAAAATGCTTATGAGTTTTCCAAGGAGAGTGTTTTTATTAGGAAATTTTGAGTCAATCTTTACCCTGTTTTAAGAAGATAAAAATAAACTTAGTAGACTTAATATCAGTTAAGAAAGATTTATTTTTACTTTCTTTTTATAAATTCTAAAAGCTTATTTTTATCTTCTTTTAGGTAAAAATAAATTTCCAGTAGACGCTTATTTATTTCAATATTTATCATAGTGTGCTTAACTAGAAAAAAGGTTATTATTTGATTAAAAATCGGTTAACTTTTTTGCTAATTTTAATTAATTGATATCTATTTTATTTTTTATATTCTACTTATATTTTTTTAATATTTTAAATAAAAATAAAATCTTAAAATAAAGTATTTTTTAAAAAAAGACTTAAAATAGGCTTATAGCTATTTTAATTGAATAATTTTATTATTAACAAGCTTTATTTCTTAACTATTTTATGTAGAATCTAATAATAGAATAACTAAAACAATATAAAAATATTAAACAGTAATATGTAGTTAATTATTTGACGCAATCGTAAGAGTAAAAACTATACATTAGAATAAAATAAAAAAATAACTTGATGTTTTTATTTATAGGGCTTTTGAACTGATGGGTTACACCTAATTACACTTAATATTTAACTCCTGAATCCTGACTTCTAATAGCAGTTTTCATATTAATAGACTAAGAAGTAAAATAAAAATTACCCCCACACTTCCCACACCTCCTTATCTCCCCACACTCAACTTAACTAAAATCTTGATACGCTCAATTGAAAACTGCTATAAAACTAGAAAAGTTTGTACCCCACAAGTATGGGAACTGCTATAAAAAAAGGGGTAATTATTAATTATCAAATTACCCCAAAAAACTGATTAAGCAAAGGCGAAATCTGCTGCACTCAACTCACCAGACTCAATTCCGCCTAAGATAGCTAAATCTTGTCCGAGAGCATTAATAGTGGTATCTGCACCATTTTGAGTTAACATCAAATCGTCAAAGCTGAGACTGGTAGCACCAAAGCCAATCACATCCTCACCGATAGTAAAGTCAGTGATGGTATTAGGGTTGGTGGGTAATCCTTCTTCATCCGTCACGATCCAGAATTGATCCATTCCCGATCCACCGGTTACGGTGTTGTTACCTTCACCAGAACCGAGGAATAACATATCGTCCCCAGAACCAGCTAAGATGCGGTTATTGCTGCCGGCGAAGAGGATATCATCACCACTACCTAAGTCAAGACGACTGCGAGGACCACCAGGGGCAAAGGTAACATCTACATAGTCATTTCCAGAACCCGCAAAGAGGAGTTGGTTATCGCCGATGAATCCGCTATCTCCAGGATCTTCAGCATCAAAGAAATCATCTCCAGAGGTTCCCCGCATCATAGTGGGGACAAGAGGAGGTTCGACAGAGGTATCTTCGACGGTAACAGTTACACTACTTTCATCGGTTGGTACGTAACCAATGTCATCGATTAAGGTGTAAGTGGTGGTTTCATCCCCTTCTGTTACCATGTCTGCAACGGTAGTCAAGGTAACGGTTGCAGAGGTTGCGCCTTCATCGATAGTGATGGCAGAACGGGCTAACTCGTCCCCTTTCGGGTCTAACTGTTCTAAGTTACTGGCGTTGGTTAAAGTAGGAGATTCCACATCTCCGAAGGCATTATCAGAATCGACCTCAGACCAAACTACCCGTAAACCGCCTGTTGGGGCTGCTTCATCCAGGGTAAAGGTGAGAGTATAAGTGTCAGCATCCTCAGTAACGCTGGTTTTATCTACGGTTAAACCAACTTCTGCAATCATTCCCACACGGGAGTCAACATCTAAGGGTTCATCTAACTGGATCTTGATGATCTCGTTGTTGTCAATATCGGGCCCACGTCCGATGGAGAAGGGATAGTTATTATCGTTCGCCACTAACAAGGTTTTCTCATCTAAAACGAGAACATCCTCAATGGTAACGAAGGGGAAACTAAAGGTGGTTTCACCATCATTGTTAAGATCATCGGGATCAGCAATGTTGAGCAGATCCACTAATTCGGTCTTTTCAACAAAACCGTTGTCATCAACCTGAGAAAGATCCACCTTAAACAGTTTTTTGAAGGCTGCTTCTTCCCCTTGTCTGCCATCCCGTTCAATAACGATGAATTCGTTATCGTTGATGGGAGTCATATCTCCGATCGCATGACTAGGATCGTCTGTTTGATAGTAACCCACCAATTCATCGGCAAAGCTGGCTGAGGCGACATCAAACTCATAGATGCGTAAAGCATTGTCAGGATCACCGGTAACGCTTCCTTCTAAGAGGGGATACAAGGTCATCAGATCAGGACTATAACCCAACCCTTCATAACCGCGAGAACGGCGTAAGTTAGCTTCTGCGTCTCCTGCTAACACCGCAGGGTTATCAGGCGATCGCACTTCGGTATCCGCTAATTGATCCCGTACCATTGCACCGGTTTCGGGGAAGTCGGTGAAGATACCATCCACACCTAAGCCAAATAACTGCTCAAGTTCCTGTTCGGGGGTTTGGGGTGTACCATCGGGGTTCAGGGTTAAGAAGTTTTCTTCGTTACGGTGGGTGTAAGGATGAATTTGCATCCCTGCATCATGGGCCCATTCAATATAGGGACGAACTTCCCCAGTGAGTTGAGTGGTGATCTCTGCCACCCCATCCCCATTACCGTCAACCGGTGTATCAATAGATTCTCTGAGGAGGAAGCTATTTTTCCAGGGTCCCACACCTTCTGCGTAAGCTTGACCGATATAGTTGAAGATTTCGGCAGTAGCTAAATCTTTGTAGGTGGTGTCTGCAATACCATCTCCAGTAACATCTTGGCCGAAGTCAGGAACCAGGTTAACTAACTCGCCGTAAGTTTCTAATGCTTCAGCTTCATCAAAGTCAGCTTGAGAGAAGTTGTAAACGATGTCATAAGGAACCGAGAAACCGCCTCCTGCATCATTGATAAAGGCATCATCTGTATCCCCAAACAGTTGAACCAGGGGAATATCGATAATATTTTCATCAAAGAAAGTGGAGAAGAAAGGCAGAATTTGATTCTGTAATTGAATCAGGTTAGCTACTTCAAAGGATTGAATGAAGATGCGATCAGGATCGGTAAATCCTTCTGCTGCTAAGGTAGCGACTAAGGTTGCCCCTAAGTTGATATCGATAGGGGTTCCATCAATATGAGTGCCTTCTTCTGCAAAGAAAGTCGGATGTTTTGTTTCAGGATAAATCCCGATTTTCTTGCCAGTTTCCCCTTCAACCTGTTTAACCAGTTGAATGACTTCTGCTAAGGTGGGAATTTCAAATTGATCGTTAAATGCAGTGTTATCGGGACGGGTTCCAGGAATTGGTTCACGGGCCCGTAATTCCTTAATTTCAGCTAAGGTAAAGTCTTCAGAGAACCAACCCCCAATGAGACTACCATCAATGGATTTAACCGTTAAGCGATCGCTGAATTTGTCAAAGGTAGCGACGTTGCTACTTTCTGCGGTAACAATGGGATTACCATCAGTATCGAAAACGATTTCTCCGTTTTCGTCTAATTCAACCTCTGCTAAGGCGTTTTCGTGACGAGCAATTAATACCCCATCTTTAGTTGCTACTAAGTCAGGTTCAATAAAGTCTGCACCCTGTTCAATGGCTAATTCGTAAGCTTCTAGGGTATGTTCAGGACGTTCACCATTAGCACCACGATGACCGATAACCAGAGGGGTTTGACCGTTTAGGCTATCAAATTCAACAAAATTGGGAGTAGCAATGGGCGCGCTGAGTAATTCCCCGTCTAAGCTAAATTCCAACAGGTAAGGGCCAAATTCTTCCCCGATCCAAATGCGATCTTCTGTGACAACAATGGATTCAACGTCAAAATCTGCACCGGTTAATAATCGTTCGGTGGTGCCTTCTTGAACAATATCAAAGGGAATGAAATCGTTAGGATCAGACAGTTGAATAAAGTCTAATACTTCTGCTTCTCCGTTACCTCCTTGTGGGGTTTGGAAGTTAGGATCAACTTTAATTATCCGCAGTAGGTAATCTGCACTATTGGCCTTGGAACCATACCCATTATCCGATAAGAACCAATAGTTACCATCTTCAGCGAACTGTACCCCACTAAACCCTTGAACCGGTTGCTCATCAAAGGGTGGAGTACGGTTATCGGAAGTAATGTCATTACCAGAACCGCCAGGGAGTCCAGGTAAGAAGGTATCAGCCGGTAAAGAAGAAAATCCAACTAAGGTGGAAGTCGGTTGATCGCTTGAAAGGGCCTCTAACTGGGCGAGTCCGATATGAACTTGGTCAATGTAGGTTCCAACCCCTTCAACTTCGGTACCGTAAGCGTCATACCCTTCTCCTAAGAACCCTTCAAGAAACGCTGCGTCATCTTCTGGTCCTTGGAAGTAAACGGGAACGGGACGACTGGTATGGGTTCCCCAACCATATTTAACGGTTTCATCTGAACCCCAAAAATGACCGGACTCGTTGGGATCATCGTTCATGGTGAGGTTAAGTCCACCTTCCCCTAACAGTAACTCTTCGGCCACCACTTCAGGAAAGTTATCGAGTAAGGTGAGGTAGTGATCGTGGTCAGCGGTCACAATAAGTAGGTTTTCTTCAAACCCACCGTTATTGGCGATCCAGTCTTGAACACTTCTTATAGAGTCATCAAAGTCTTTGAGAGTCCCCAACATGGCATCCATGTCGTTGTCGTGGGCAGACCAGTCGATGTCTCCACTTTCCACCATCATCCAAAAACCTTCGTTATCGTCTTCAAGAACGTCTAACGCTGCTTCGGTTAAATGTTGAAGGGTGGGGTTTTCATCCACTTCACGGGCGATAAACTCTTCGGCGGTTTCCCCATCTTCTAAAGGTCTCTCTGTTCTTGGTTTACCTTCATCGCGGACGGTTCCTGCTTCGCTATAATCGCTATTAGCACCGCGCCAGGGTAAGTTACCCCCTTGTCCTCTGGCACCATAAACTCCCATCAGGCGATCGCCGGCTTCGGGATCTAAAGAAGCGGCCGTTGTCTCTAAGACATTAACTGCATCGGGTCCCCGTTCTACAAAGGTATAGTCATAGACACCATTACGAAGATTCTCGGTTTCTTCAAAGGTGATATAACGGTCATCGGGATCTTCTTCTGTTCCACCACGAGTTAGGTAGTGACCACCCCCTAATACCACAGTGGGCTTAGTTTCTTCTACAATTTGGCGAAAAATGTTGTCACCTCCTTCGATGACGTGACCAAATTCATCCACCAGTTCGCCGTTTTCATTGCGTTCTGCACCCCCACGATCTTCCACACTGTGATCGTGTAGTTTGTTCCGCTGGTTGACGTGGGCAATAGCGGCCGCAGGAGTCGCATGGTTAAAGGGAACGGAACTGACGACCCCAACAGATTTACCAGTCTCTAAAGCCCGTTCTGCGGTGGTTTCAACGGTTTCTTCAAAAATGTCAACAGCGATCGCCCCTACATAGGTTTTTACCCCTGTATATAATCCGGTTGCGGTTCCAGCAGAGTCGGGATAGAGGTTCTTGATATACTCTTTATCAAATCCTTCGTCGGGGTTATCCCGTTCTTCGTAGTAGTCGGGGTCCCAAGGACTGATCCCTCCTTTTTCAAGATCGAAGATGGGGACATTTCCCCCTCGGATATTGCCGTCTTCATCAAAAATGGCATCCTCGTCAAAGCCTTGATCCCGTAATTCCTCAAAGAACCCTTCGACTACGGCTGGATCAGGATTAAATTCAAATCCTTCTCTAATCGGTGCTTCACCGGTATTATGGTTGAAAGGAGTACCTTGTAAGGCAGAATTACTCTTGCTCCCATCAATATAAGTGTTTCCTGTGGTGGAAATAACATATCCGTCTAAAGTTTGGTAAGTTGTCCCAAATCCTTTTCCTTCGGTATAGTATTCAGGGTCTTGTAGCGTGTCTCCAGCAAATAAGGCATCAAAAATTTCTTGGTTGGTTGCCGAAGGATTTGCTGCTTTGTATTCTTCAATTTGTTCTTCAATGATTAGTTGAATGGCACTAGCACGGGTCATTTCCCAACCCATACCATCGCCAATCATAATAATGACGTTCTTTGCCATACTTGATTGCCTTCCCTATGTCTAAAATTTTTCTAGAATCTGGGCAATGATTTTTCAGGATGATTGAGTTGAACAGAAACATTGAAAATGCTCCTGTTAAAATATAAGAATAAGTAACAAGTTAAGGGGGAAAAATATTGTCATGACAAGACAAAATTATCCCCTGAGCGCAGGGAAAGATCATTTTTCCTGCGTTTCCTGAAAAAGCATCATTTCAATTTGGATTAATTAGCCCACATATAAAAATATATTGATTCATTAATTTTTGTCAAATGATTTTACGTATTTTTAATGATTGCTATTGATTTAATTTTTATTTAGATAATTCTTAACCTTTCAATAATTATCACTTAATTTTTTATTTATTGTGTTTTTTTGACAATTTTTTAGAATATTTTACCAAAATTTAACCTTTTTGTCATCTTTACTTAATTAAAGGATGCGAGTCTGTTAGTTGTGATTTGTAAAGAAAAAAATTATCTGAACTATCCAATATTTTCTTAATATATTGATAGTTTATTTATGCAAAATTAAAGCTATTAAAAACTAATAGCTTATATTATTTTGAAAAATTTTAGTCTAATCAATTTTTCTTTTCCCTAACGTTTAACCATTAAAATCATGATTCGTTTTGCTACATTTAATGCTTCCTTAACCCGCAACAGTGAAGGTGAGTTAATTGCGGATTTATTAACCCCAGATAATCAGCAAGGTAAAGCAGTTGCTGAGATTATTCAACGGGTCAATCCTGATGTTATTTTAATCAACGAATTTGATTTTGATGGAGTTGGTGGTGCAGCACAACTCTACAAGAATAATTATCTAAACGTTAGCCAAAATGGGGTTAACCCTATTGATTACCCTTATTTTTATGTTGCTCCTTCTAATACAGGAATTGCCTCTGAATTTGATTTAGATAACAATGGTGAAATTGTTACAAATGCTGGAGAATTTGGCTATGGAAATGATGCCTTTGGATTTGGTAATTTTCCAGGACAATTTGCTATGGCGGTTTATTCAAAGCACCCCATTGACTTTAGTAATGTTCGGACGTTTCAGACATTTTTATGGAAGGATATGCCGGATGCTTTATTACCCGTTGATCCAACCACAGGGGAGTCTTATTATTCAGAGGAAGAATTAGAGGTTTTTCGGTTATCTTCTAAGAGTCATTGGGATTTACCCTTATTAATTGATGGGGAAACGGTACACTTTTTAGTGAGTCATCCGACTCCTCCAGTATTTGATGGAGATGAGGATAGAAATGGTAGAAGAAATCACGATGAAATCCGTTTTTGGGCAGATTATATCACTCCTGGAAAGGGTAGTTATATTTATGATGATCAAGGTAGTTTTGGAGGTTTAAAAGCAGGGGAAAAGTTTGTTATTGCAGGGGATCAAAATGCTGATTCATTTGATGGTGATAGTTTTGATAATGCGATTAATCAATTATTAGATAATTCCTATATCAATACTTCAGTAACCCCAGAAAGTGAGGGAGGGGTTGATGCTTCTGTTAGACAAGGAAATAGTAATAATAATCATGTAGGTGATCCTAAGTTTGATACAGCAGATTTTAATGATAATAATCCTGGTAATTTACGGGTAGATTATGTATTACCTTCGGAAAATTTAGAAATAACAGACGCTGGTGTTTTTTGGCCAACTTCTGATGATCCTTTATTTGATTTAGTGGGTGATTTTCCTTTTCCTAGTTCCGATCATCGCTTAGTTTATACGGATGTCAATGTAGAACAATCAGTCATTGATTCAACTCGGAAAACAGTTAAAAATATTAGCTTTATTGGGAATGTTAATTTTGAAACGGGTTTGACGGTTGAGGGGACAGAGTTTGGAGGAATATCAGGGTTAGCTTACGATAAATATAATGAAGTTTACTATGGGTTATCCGATGATCGCAGTCAGTTAAATGATGCCCGTTTTTATACCCTAGATATTGATTTAAGTGATGGTAGTTTAGATGAAGGTGATATTAGTTTTGATGGGGTTACAACGTTACTAGATGAAAATGGTAACCCATTTTTGAGTAATGGTATTGATCCAGAAGGAATTGCTTTGACAACAAGGGGAACTTTATTTATTTCTTCTGAAGGTAATGCTAATACACTCCTCGATCCTTTTGTTAATGAGTTTTCTTTATCTGGACAACAATTTAATAGCTTATCTGTTCCTGAGAAGTTTTTACCAACCGATGATCAAAGTAGTGGCATTCGTAATAATCAAGCGTTTGAAAGTTTAACCATTACTCCCGATGAACGCTATTTATATACAGCCGTAGAAAATGCGTTATGGCAAGATGGAACCAATTCAACTTTAGAAGATGAAAGTGCAATTCGTATCCTTCAATATGACTTAAAAACGGGAGAAACGGCTAAAGAGTTTCTCTATTTTATTGATCCTATACCCAATGAGTCTAATCCCCCTGGAGGATTTGCTGATAATGGGTTAGTAGGATTGCTTGCTATTGATAATACAGGTACTTTCTTGGCCTTAGAAAGATCATTTGCTGTTGGGGTTGGGAACAATATTCGCTTATATGAGGTTAACTTACAGGGTGCGACAGATATTAGTCAGTTTGAGAGTTTAGCCATTGATCCTAATAATCCAAATGATGGTCTATTTGATGTGGATGCAGTTGCTCAAAAACGTCTATTAGTTGATTTTGATGAATTAGGTATAACCTTGGATAACAGTGAAGCATTGGCTTTTGGACCAACGTTACCCAATGGCAATCAATCGTTAATTGTCGTTAGTGATAACAATTTTAATGATGCTCAGTCTACTCAATTGGTTGCCTTTGAACTCGATATTGATTCTATTCCCTTTGTTACCCCAACGTTAGAAACTCCTTCAGAAATTCGCTACGATGATCCTAGCGATCCAGATGCAGTAGAAGGTTCAGATTCTGATGACCCTGCAATCTATGTTCATCCCGAAAATGTAGAACAAAGTTTAGTTATTGCTACCTTAAAAAATGGTGGTTTAGCTGTTTATGACTTAGATGGACAAGAAATACAAAAAATTGCCCCCGATAATATTCGTTATAACAACGTAGATCTGGTTTATGGGTTTAACTTAGATGGGGAAATCATTGATCTAGCAGTGGTCAGCGATCGCCGAAATGATACCTTAGTTGTCTTCAAAATTGATCCCACTACTCAACAGTTAACGGATATTACATCTCCTAACATTTTGGAAACCATTTTTGGGGTAGATGATGGAGAGGCAACTGCTTATGGTTTAGCTACTTATACCAGTCCCGTTACAGGAAATGTTTATACCTTTGTTTCGCAAGCAGATGGAAATCAAATCGCTCAATTAGAGTTAACATCAGATGGACAAGGTAACGTCACTGCTGAAATTATTCGTACCTTATCTGTTCCTATTCCTGATGGGGGTGAAGTAGATGATGCACAAGTAGAAGGAATGGTAGTGGATCGAGAATTAGGATATTTATATGTAGGTCAAGAAGAGTTCGGAATTTGGAAATTTTATGCTGAACCAGATAGCAGTAATACAGGAACAATTGTTGATACCGTAAAAGAGATTAATCCTGACAGTAACTTAACCACAGATGTAGAAGGATTAACCATTTACTATGGTGAAGATGGAAAAGGATACTTACTCGCATCCAGTCAAGGAGATAGTTCTTTTGCAGTCTATGATCGCCAAGGAAGTAACACTTATTTAGATAGCTTTGTAATAGGAGAAAATAACGGAGTTGATGGTGTAGAAGAATCTGATGGGGCCGATATTATCAATGTTGCTTTAGGAGACAAGTTTCCCAAAGGACTATTAGTGGTTCACGATGGATCAAACGAAGATGCAACGGTATTTCAAGATCCAGAAGATGGAGAAATTCAGAATTTTAACACCAATTTTAAATACATTAATTTAGAAGATTTAAACGAAACCTTACCCTTCTTTAAACTAGATACAGAAGGATACGATCCCCGTAACCCTCTCCCCAACTCCCTCGTCAATGGTATTGCAAGTGGTGACACCACCCAAAACAGTACCGTATTATGGGCCAGAGGTACTTACACAGGAGACGTTACCATTGAATACGCTACCGATGCTAACTTTTCTTCCATCATTGCAACCGAAACCCTTACCGTCACCGATCCCACCCTTCCCGTCAAAGTACAGATTAACGATTTAACCCCCAATACTAAATACTACTACCGTGTGACAGACGCAGCAGGAGACACCGCAATAGGAGAGTTTAAAACCTCTGCGGAACTGGGAACCAACGCAGGGTTAACCTTTGGAGTCAGTGGAGACTGGAGAGGAGAGTTGGCCCCTTATCCTGCGATCGCCAATGCAGCAGATCGGGATCTGGACTTTTTTGTAGAACATGGGGACACTATTTATGCAGACATCGAGTCTGATGCAGTGAAAAACCCCGATGGAACCCGCAAAGAACAAGCAGAAACCATAGAAGAATATCGGGCCAAACATAGTGAGGTGTATGACTCTCGTTTAGGGTTCAACTTTTGGGAGGAGTTACGATCCAAAACCTCCATCCTTGCAACCATCGACGATCATGAAGTAATTAACGACTTCGCTGGAGGGGCCACCGCAGACACCGATGATCGCTTCAGCGAAACAGAAGGGTTGATCAATGACACCGAACTCTTTGAAAATGGGATGCAAACTTTTCAGGAATATAACCCCCTCAGAGACGAATTTTATGGGGATGTAGGGGACGAACGGTTTAATGAGGAACGGAAACTGTATCGCTATGAAAACTATGGTAGCGATGCTGCGGTTTTTGTTCTCGATACCCGTTCCTTTCGAGATGACGCATTAGATGGACCAGAGAACTTTTTAGATATCGGCGATCGCTTGGATGTGTTAAATAAGTCTTTAACTGAAGATCGAACCTTATTAGGATCGGTTCAACTTTCTGATCTCAAACAAGACTTATTAGACGCAGAAAATAACGGTATCACCTGGAAATTTGTCATGGTTCCTGAACCGATACAAAATATCTTTCCAGGGATCAATACTGATGCGTTTGAAGGGTACGGAAAAGAACGGACAGAAATACTCAAATTTATCAACGAAAATAGCATTAATAATGTGGTTTTTGTCGCTGCTGATGTTCACACCACTTTTGTTAATAATTTAACCTATCAAGAAGAACCAGAAGGGGAACAAATTGCTACCAGTGTATTTGAAATAACCACCGGTGCCGTTGCTTTTGATGAACCAACAGGGGAATTATTAGCTAATATATTTACCACAGGTAATTCTGAGGTGCAAACTTTCTATGATTCCCTACCCATTGAACCCGATGCGGATGATATCGTTAATGACAAAGATGACTTTGTTAAACAGATAGTCAATGATACCCTATTAACCCCATTAGGATTTGATCCATTAGGACTTAATAATAATTTAGCCCAAGCAGAAGGATTAATTGATGCAACTTTAATCCAAGGTGACTATTTTGTTGGTCATACCTATGGTTGGACAGAGTTTGACATTGACCCCCAAACACAGCAATTGAAGGTAATCACCTACGGAATTGAAGCTTATTCTGAAAATGAGTTACTTTTAGATCCTGATAATATTCTTTCTCGTAACCCAAAAATTGTTAGTGAATTTATTGTTAATCCAATGGTCAATAATTCTTTTCCTAAGACGGTTTTTGGTACAGATGAAGGTGATGTGATCGATTCTATTGATCCTGACAATGGATTTAATTTTAATGGAGATAATCAGATTCTATTTGCTGGGTTAGGAAATGATTTTGTTGACGTTGCTGTTGCACCAGGAAACAACACAATTAACTTAGAAAGTGGCGATGATATCGTCTTTGCAGGAGTCAATAATACTTTAAATGGAGGGTCAGGGGAAGATACCTTTTATGTGGGAACGGGTGGAGGAAATAATACCATCACTGGGGGAGAAGATAAAGATACTTTTGTTATTCTTACCGATGAAGAACTGTTACCCACCGAACCAAATATTATCACTGACTTTAATCTCATAGAAGGAGATATAATTAGTCTCTTAAACACCAGTTTTAATTACAGCGATCGCAGTTCATCTTGGGACACCATTCAAGACAATAATGACACCATTATTACTGTATTTGATCAATCCGTTGCCATTCTCAAAGATACTGATGCAGATAGTTTAACTGCTGATGATTTCTTCTTCTCAAATACCACTAATTCTGAACCAACAACTGATCCAGTTTCTGATAATAGTGATGAAATTCCTGTCACTGAAGAGGAAAATGAAGAGGTTACTAATGATGATTCTCCTTCAACTGATCCCGATCCTATTTTAGAAAATAATGATCCTAATACTCTTCCACAAAGTGAGGAGCAAGGAGAATTATTTGACCTAAGAGAATTTGCAGGAACACAAGTTCAAGCTGACTTTTTAGTGAGTCGCAGTGCTAGGTTTGATAACTTTGTTGGCTTTTATGAAATTGATGATCTCACAGGAACTATTGACGGAATAAACCCAGGAGATGAAGGGTATCGAGACGCTGCTTTATCCCGTCAAGTATCTAATATTCGCTTACAAGTTGAGGATAATGAAACTGTTAATATAACAGAATTTTTCACAGGAGGAAGTATTTATGCTCCCTTTATTATTGTTAAAGCAACTCCTGAAACTTTGAAAAAATCATCACCTATTTATTTCCCATTTTTAGGAGCAAATAAAAAGAATCAAGATCGCATTCGTCTCTTGGATCAAAATGTATTTGGATTTGAAGATTCTGTCGATTTTGATTATAATGACATCATATTTGAGGCAAATTTAACAGTTGTGTAAATTGATATAGCATTTCCTGGACTCATGAGGTACACCTAATATTCAACTCCTGAACTCCCGAACTCCTAACTCCGAACTCCGAACTCCGAACTCCTAGAACTAGAAGAGTTTGTACCTCACAAGTATGGGAACTGCTATAGCATTACGTATTATGGTTAGGATATTTATAAAATTGCAAAACCTTGTAGGGCGATGCACTCCCCACCTTACGATAATATCATAATCTTTTGAGATTTGATATTAATTAATATTCTTCTTCTCCTGTCTTCTTCAAAGTCTAGCTAATTTAATTTCAGCAATATTGACATAATTTAAAGGGCCGTTTTCTCCTCCATTCCCTTGATAACCTCCAGTATAATTTTGGTTGTGAACAAAATGGGACATATTAATCGCTTTATCATCCTGATCAATTGTAATTTTATAGGTTGTACCAGCCATTAACTCACTATTAGTAAAAATTACTGAAGATTCTAACCATCGATCCCAATAATTGATATTGTCTTTTCGCTCCCTCAAATGTGGCATAATTAAGTAACCACTGGCTACATTTTGCTCATCATTTTCATCACTTGAATCTGTTTCTTTTAGCTTCATTTTTAAACGTTTTACCCCACAAGTGATTCCTGTATCAGTTGTTCCGAAACCATTACCAGCAACAACTTGTATGGCATAATGTCCACTAACTTCAGGGGTAAATTCAACGGTAATGCTATGATCAGGCGCACCCCAATTTTGATAATGATTTCGACCATAATTAAAGGTAAAATCTCCACCAAAAACAGAAAATTGCTCCGCATTAATGCTATAAATACGATTATAATCAGGATTCGATCCCCAATAACAAAAAGGTGCAGAACGTTGGGAAATAAGTCCACTACTAATATAAACCGCTTCTAGATTATAACAATAACTAGGAGAGTCGCTACCTTGACTATTTTCGTCTTGCCAACTGGTACGACTACCTTCTAAATCTCTAGCAACTAATTCTCCATTTCGATAAATATTGATTCTCACTTCATCAGGGTTTTCACTATTAATATTAAAATTAATTTGTAGTTGATTATTAACAAGATCGATGGATGTAATAATGGGAGGACGCGGCGCAAAACGATACTGATAATTATCTAAATTGGTAACTCGCTCAATATCAGATTGTTCTGTTATACCTTCTCCTAAATTAACCTCAATGGTATTGCGATCGCTTAACATTGATTCTAATATTTCTGAGGTGATTTGATTGTTATTAAGACTTATGGTTTCAACAACATAACTCCCTGACATTTCTTCGGTAACAGGAGGTAAATTAAGGATAATATCAATAATATGACCCCGATAGGAAAGATTATTTAACACTAATTGATTGCTATTGGGGAGAAGATGATGACGAAATTCACGGGTAATATAAGGCTCAATATTTAATCCCGTATCTGTCCAACTGATACCAAAAATAATGTCGTGAATCATGGACACATATCCAGCCACTGACCAAAGTTGACGGGGTGAATTAATCACAGGTTCCTTGTTTTCAGACTCTATTTCAACTCTTCCAGTTACTACATCAAAATTCTCCATATTTGATAAACTAAGGGCTGCACCTCGCACTAAAGAACTGATTCCCAAGGTAACAGCTTGAGCATTTTTTACTTTTTTAGCTGCTTTTAACCAATAAGCAGTGACAAAAGGCCACATGGCATGGTTATGATAAATTAATGTGTCCCTTTGTTGTGGCCAAATCACTGACGGTCCCAAAGGAAAGTGAGGATAGTGAGCAACAATTTCTTCTGCTTGTTCCTCATCAGCAATATCTAGTAAAATAGCCAAAGCATTCCCTAATGAATCGTATTGATGGGCTGCACCTGGGGCAAAAGTAGACGTAATAAAGGTAGAATAGAGATGTTGATCTTCAAGATACAAATGATCGTTGATGGCTTGTTTTAACTGTTGCGCCCATTGACTGTATTTTTCTTGAGCGTCAGTATCGCCTAATTCTCCAGCCAAAGAAGCAGCTAGCTGTAAGGCGTGAAAATGACAACAGTTAGTAGAAAGGGCTTTTGACATTCCGATCTGTACAGGATCGCATTTTGTCCAACGAGGGTAACTTTGTTCTCGCCAGTCTAAAAAGGATTGTTCCCCGCGATAGAGTCCATCAGATTGATCAAAAATAACACTGCGATCGTGTTCAATGGTGTTTTTTAGAGCTTCATAGGAGTCTTGACTAAATTCACTTTTTGTGCTAGGGTCTAGTTGTTTTAATAAGGCAAGAGATCCCAAAGACCAAACCACGCGATCGCTAGAAATAGGATAGCTTCCTCCTGTTCCAGTATCTTGTATAATTTGTAAGTCTCCTCCTCCACGACGTTCAGACAATTTAAACTTCAAAGAGTTTAGCGATCGAAGGGGATTAATATTAGCTAAACCGAGATCGATAGAATAGGAAATATCCCTTGTCCAGACATAAGTCCAGAATAATCCTGTTTGAAAAAAACCACCAATAGTCCCTTCCCCAATAGCATCACCATTCTGATAAGAACCATCTGATACAATAGGATGAGAACATTGACGCACTTCTTCGATGGCTAAAGCATAAAGGGTGTCAAACCAAATATGATTACTGTTTACAGTCGGATAAACGGTTATTTGATTACCTTCAAGGGTAGACTCAGAAGCATCAGATGATTCGTTAATTTGTCTAGGTTGACTCAAATAATTATCATAAGCTATCCTTTGATTATTATCATAGATTTTTCTTTGAAAAGGGGCAGTCGTTGTGATGGAAAAAACCCGTGATGTTTCTGTATTGTTAAGTTCAAACGCTGCTTGATAATCACTATTAACTTGTTGTAATACCTCTCTATTTTCACTCGACTCTGACAAGAAAACTGATAGATTATTCATGATATTAATAATTAATAAAAAATAACATCCAGAACACGATCGCCCTTAGTCTTCGTGTAGAGGATGGAAGATTTACTTTACTAACTTGGGTAAATATAGCGTTTCTCACACTCATGAGGTACACCTAATATTTAAGTTCTGACTCCTGTGCGATAGCGCCGGAACGAAGTGAGGAACTCCTGACTCGGAGACTCCTAAAACTAGAAAATTTTGTATCTCACAAGTATGGGAGTTGCTATAGTCAGGTGGGACGATGCGATCGCTGTACCTCTAGTTATTAATGGGCTGAACCATTACCATCGTAATTATCAGAGTCATAAAACCCGTTCTTGGTGCCGAAAAATAAACATGAAACCGTAAATAAAACTGTTAAAACTACTAAAATTAATTTAACATCCATAATCCATTGTCTCCTCACTCGAGTTATCTGATTATTATCTTATAATACCTCGCCCTAACTAATAGGGTAATCGTTTCCACCAAAAAATTTAATTTTTTTTTTGCTATGGCGATCTCTATAGGAGTAAAAAGCGATAGCAACAATGAAAAACTGATTCAAGGAGTTTTAGGGACGGTTCGCATATTCTCTAGTACCGTTGTTAGATTCGTTAGATTCCTTATTTTTGTTAGGAAGATAATCATTAAATTCTTGTTGATTGTAATGATACACAGTCCGAATAGGATAGGGAATATTGATATCCGCTTCGTCAAATGCTGCTTTTATAGCCATAATTGTTTCACTTTGTATTCTTCTGACATCTGCTTGACAAGGGGCTGTCCAATAGCGTACAACCAAATCGATAGAACTACCACCAAAATTAACTAAATCAACCTCTGGTTCTGGATTTTCTAAGATACCTTCAATGTTATCAACTGTTTGTAGTAAAATGGATTTTGCTCTGGGTAACTCAGTATTATAATCAACTCCAACTCCTAGATCCGTACGACGATGATTAAAAGCTGTTCTGACTTGAACTGCACTGGTAAACACAGTAGAGTTAGGTAATAAAACCCTTTCACCTTGATAGGTTCGGATTTGTGTGGTACGAATATTAATGGCTTCTACTGTCCCTTCATAGTCTCCCACAATAATTTGGTCATTGATACTAAACGGTTCTTGTATCAATAGCAATATACCTGATAAAAAGTTCTTGAAAATGTCTTGAAAGGCAAAACCAATGGCTACTGAACTAAGTCCTAATGTGGCAATAATATCACCCAATCGTAGTCCAGGGAAGGCTACAACTGCTGCAAAAAGAACACCAACAACCCAGACGAATATATGAGTTGTTTTCGCTAAAAGTAATTGTAAAGAGCGACTTTTAAACGCCTTTTTTCCGATTTTATTGGCTAATCTACAAACAAAATCTGCTGCAAATTTGGTTAAAAAAAGAATTATAATTCCGGCTAAAACTGCAGGGACTGCTTTAGTAGCACTACCGATAAGATCAGTCATGCTATTAATGATTGTGTCTGCAATTTGATTCATTTATCCTCACTGATTTCTACTGATTATCAAAAATAATCTTCATATTATCTTAATATATTTTTCTCAAAAATGCAAGTAAGAATAATCAGCAAGTGTTGCTCAATGGTTATGTTGATGTTGAGAGATAAAAGTAGCATTGTGGTTCAATCAGAGAGTTTTTTAACGCTATGATAATAAAGATTTAAGATATTAAAATTAAAACAAAATTCTTGAAAATTGTCTATAAATTTTCGCCAATGTCTCGAATTTTCAGCTTTCTAGTTTAGCGGTGGTGCGGCAGCACTCGCTCCCGCGAGACCGCTAGTTTTTGCGAGAGAAGCAATTTGAAACACGACCAACCATTAGAAACAGGAATCCTGTACCTAAAGGAAATATAAATCCTAAAGAAGACGGTTCAGAAATTTCTGGAATAACTGTAACTGTTCCTGAAACGATAAATCTTGTGGAACCATTGTTAAAATCTTCTTCATTAGAGTTAGTGGTCAGAATAGTTCCTATACTATCAGGTAAACTACTACCGAACTCGATGGTTAAGTCGAAGTCAAAATTGAGGTCACTAATAATAAAACCTGTTGCATTTGAACCACTAACGAATCCATCATTTCCACTATCTACATAAGAAGCAATTATATTCTCAAAAGAATCTTTTGTTTGAAGATTAAAGTTACTATAACTATCATTATCAAAATCAAAAGACCCCACCACTGTTCCACCATCATCAAATAAACCATTAATGCTGAACGTAGCAGCTAACATTTTTGGTGCAATTGAACAAGTGATTAATGTGCTGAGAAAGAGAGAACGAGTTAAGTTTACAAATGCTAATTTCATGAAATTAAAATAGGTTTTACAAAAATTTCACCAAACAAATAAAAATAGAAAATTAATAGTTTTGTAGGGTGGGCAAATGATAGATTTATCTGGACTACCCATCAAATAGCAAACTTTGCCCACCCTACTACCGTCTTAATACTTTGTTTACAAACAGTCTCTATAGCACTACGTGCTAGGGAATGGGGAATGGGCAATAGGCAATAGTCCACTGTACAAAGGTTTCAGCTTGTAGAAATGTCCTAACAGTAATACGTAGTGCTATAACGATTTTAACTGAGATTATACCTTATGAATCTATATAATTTCATAAAATAATTATTAATATTTATATTTTATTGGTAAAATATAGACCCAATTCATCTCCATTCATATTACGAACTTTAGCAATAACCATGTCTCCAACCTTAATTAACCCATAGATTCCATCAGTATCAAACGAGAGATCACTAACTTGTAAACCCTGTAATTCCAATTGATCTTCTGCGGGATTGAAATCAAGAATTAAATCCGTTCCTTGTGCTGTAGACAAGACAAATGTATCATTTCCACTACCACCCCGTAAGCGATCGCTACCGACTCCACCATCGAGATAGTCATTTCCTGAATCTCCAATTAAATAATCATTACCCTCGTTCCCATAAAGAGAGTCATCATGTTCCCCACCACGAAGATAATCATTACCTATCCCTCCTGAAACGGAGTCGTTACCAGCGTCAGCATAGACGCGATCATTCCCTTCATTAGCATCGATGACATCATTACCATCACCAGCACTAATTGATTCTCCTTGCTGATTACCCGTTACTGTATCATGACCTAAACCCGAATTAATTATTAAAGTCTCACTTGAGTTAATAATTTGGTCGTCATTATTACTACCCGTTAATTGTTGTTCTATTGTACCTATCCCTGTTAAATCAAGGGTGTAATTATTGTGGTCAGGATCATCATTAACAATGGTTAGAGTTGCTGTGTGAGTCCCTACCCTACTGGGAGTAAACGTCACGGTAAAGGTGGTACTTTCTTCTTGTTCTAAATTAGTTGAAGAGGAAGATTGACTAAGAATAAAGCTTTCAGAATGTATTCCTGTAATGCTAATTTGTTCAATGGTAAGGGGTAAGTCTCCTAGATTTTCAATGGTGAAGGTTTGAGTAATTGAACCCGAATCAATATTAAGAGAACCGAAATCATGGATCGTGTTACTTGTTAATAATGTTGTTCCTTGTAAGACACTAATTTCTGCTAATTTATAGATGTCGAGAGTAAATGACTGATTGTGTGATAAACCACCCTGATCTATGGCTGTAACTGTTAGATTAATGGATGATTCTAAGTCGGAATTCAGGGATTGACCCGCTTTTAATTTTAACTGATGATCAACAATTTCAAAGCGAGTATCATCAACAGTGTAATTAACTGTATCTTCAAGATCGGGATCAATAACTGTTAAATTGCCAATAACTGCACCATCGGTTTTTTCATTGACCGATTGATTATCTAATTGAATATTTGTGGGTGCTTCATTAACCTCATTAACATTTAAGTTATAAACAATAGATGAATCGTTGACTTGTATCTCAACTTGATAACTATCTTGCGTTTCAAAGTCAGGGGAATTGATTAAGAATAATTCATTGTTGATGACTTGGAATTTATCTGCATCATTACCTAATAATGAGATAGTCGATGTTCCTGAATCATCTCCTGTAATTTGAATGTCTCCTACTTTTAGATCGTCACCTGTTGTATTTTCATCAATTGAAGTTAACTCGTTAACTAAATCAATCGTAGGCTTAATGATTCCAGTTCCTTGTAAATTAATACTGTACTTACTTTCATCAGGATCGCTATTACTAAAGCTTAAAATTGCTCCATTTAAACCTGTAACTGAAGGATCAAAACGAACGACGAAACTAATTGTTTTTCCAACGTCCAAAAAGGTACTCTTTCCTGCTGCTAGTTCTTTATCAGAGATAGAAATAATTTCAAAATTATTATTATTTGTTTTTTCAATTGTCAAACCTGAAACTTTCATACCCTGATCACCTAAATTTTGAACAATATAAGTTTTCTCAACAAAACCAGAATTAATATCCACTTCTCCAAAGTCCTCTACACTACCTATTTGTAGATCAACATTGGGATTACTACTATCAATTAAGTTAATTTCACTTTCTGCTCCCACACCTATAAGGTTAATGTTATAAACACTCTCATCAAAATCATTAGTTTCAATTTTCAATGTTGCATTTCTTTGTCCACGTTCACTAGGATTAAACTCAACAACAATCTGGAGTGTTTCTCCTGTTTGTAATTCTGTGAGGCTATAAGGTTGTATAGCAAAATCTGAGGCATTATCTCCTTCAATGGATATATTAGTTAAATCTAATGATTCATTTCCTAAGTTTTCAATTAGAAAAGAGCGAGGGGGATTAAAATTACTACCTATAGTTATTGAACCAAAATCTAAATTACTGTTTGTAGGATAATTTCTGATATCAATTTCTGGTTGTGTACCTGTACCTGTTAATTTTAGGGTGTAATTTCCTTCATCAAAATCATTACTTTCAATAACTAAAGTTGCATTACGCTCATCGATTTCTTCAGGATCAAAAGTAACAATAATATCTGCACTTTCCCCTGCATTAACTTGAGTTGGATTACTCTCTAAAGTAAAGTCACTAGCATTACTTCCTTCGATACGAATATCACTTAACAACAATGTTTCATTGCCTAAGTTTTCAACGGTAAATATTTTGCTTGTTAATCCTGTGTCAACATTTACTTGAGCAAAATCTTGAAGAGAATCGATCGCTAAATCTGTTGTTCCGTCAGTTAGATTAATTTCTGGTTTAGTACCGATACCAGTAAGATTAATAGTATAAGTACCTTCATCGGGATCATCAGTATTAAAGCTTAAAGTAGCATTGCGACTACCCATAGCACTGGGATCGAATCGAACTGTAAAGTCGAGAGTTTGTCCTGCTGGAAGTCCAACAAATCCCCCTGCAACTAGATTGGAATTACTGGAAGTAACAGAAAAGTCCGCAGCACCATCTCCTGTAATTGTTAGTCCTGAAATTGTTAGGTATTGTGTTGTGCTGCTATCGCCCAAATTTTGCAGAGTAAAGGTTTTTTCTACAATCTGAGAGTCCAAGTCAACTGTTTCAAAATCAATACTAGAGCCTGTTAAAACATCTTGGTTATTAGTAGTATCTATAACATTGATATCTCCAGGTAATAGGGCGTTTCCTGTGAGATTGATTATATAGGAACTCTCATCTAAATCGTTATTTTCAATGACTAGAGTAGCAGCGCGAATTCCTATATCTGTAGGCGTAAATTCAACGGAAATAGAGGTGCTTTCTCCTGGTGCGAGTTCGGAAGGAAAAGAGCTATTTTGGAGCGCAAATTCATCGGCATTTGTTCCTGTAATTGTTATGCTATCTAGATTGAGAGTGTGATCGCCCAAATTGCTGATAGTATAAGTTCGTTGAGATGGATTAGTTCCACCAATTACCGTATCGCCAAAATAGGAATTAGAACCTGTTAGGAAATAACGAACATCAATTTCTGGATTAACAGCAGTACCCGTTAAGTTAATAACATAAGTTGCTTCGTCAAAGTCATTACTACCAACGTTTAAAACTGCATTACGAGTACCCACAACGGAAGGATCGAATTGTACAGTAATAATGGTGCTTTCGTTTTGGTTTAATTCTGTGACATCGGTAGGAATTAAAGTAAAGTCACTGGCATTTACTCCTGTAATCGTTATATTATCGAGATTTAAAACTGTATTGCCAACATTTTCGATAGTAAAAGTTTTTTCCCCTAAACCCGAATCGAGATTGACGTTACCAAAATCGCTACTGGAGTTAGTTAAAACGTTGGTGTTATTTTCAGTGATGTTTATTTCTGGTTTGGTAGCTAAACCGATTAAATTTAATGTATAAACTGCTTCATCGCTGTCGTTGCTGTTAATAGTTAGGGTTGCGGTGCTATCGCTAAAAATTAGTACGTTGGGATCGAATGTAACGGTAATATTGGTACTTTCTCCAATATTCAATTCGGTAATGTTTTCATCAGTAAAGCTAAAGTCACTAGCATTTGTTCCTGTAATGGTTATATCACCGAGGGTTAAAACAGAACTTCCTGTATTAGTAATAGTAATAATTTTTTCTACGAATTCCGTGTCGATATCCGCACTAGCAAAATCGAGATTTTCATTGTTAGTTAAAGTCAGATCGTCAAGACTGATTTCTATTTCTGCACCTTCTAGGGTAATAACTTCCGTACCAGCATCCCCTAAATTGACTTCCAGAGTTACCGCACTAGGATTATTAGTTAGATCGGCAAATAAAGTACCCTGGTAAGCTAACTCTCCTCTGGCTGGATTGTAGCTAAAGTCATAGATATTGAATGATTCAATACCAAATTCTTCCCCAGAGATGAAAATGCGATCGCCTTCATCGTTGTTATAATCTCTAATAATATCGAGTCCTTCGGTAACGGAGTTAAAGATGAAGGTGTCTGCCCCCGATTCACCCCAAAGGGTATCCGCACCTAAACCACCTTGAAGGCTGTCGTCTCCCTCTCTACCGTAAAGCTGGTCATTACCTTCATTGCCGTTGAGAACGTCGTTTTTACTACTTCCTATTACTTGGTTTTGTCCCGTACTGCCATTAACAGTTAAATCTACATCGACAGGTAAATTAGAAATGACAAAGTTACTATTATTATCCCTAAGATTTGCTTCTAAATGCGTAAATCCATAATAGTAAAAGAAAGAATTTTGTACGTTATCGACCAATTGATTGGTATATACGAAAGCATTGCCAGCGACATCTACAGCTAAAGTACCTTCTGATGATAAATTCTGAATACGACTAGCACCCGAAAGATTGTTATTTTTATTAGCGGTACTCCAAATTAAGTCTCCCCCTTCAAGATAGATTTCAAATGTTTCGGAATTTTCTTCAACCCCTCTGGTTTCAAGTTCTATATTTTCACTACGAATTTTCTCAAAATCATTATTATTGGCATCCACAATTAGGGAGTTAGATTTTAAGTAAACATAGTCAGCAGCATAAACTTGATCGACATCCAAATTACCATTATTATCTTGGATGTAAATTTCATTATTAGCACGAGCCGTTAAACTGCCTGTTAAATCAACAACAAACAGATTATCGGCACTACCAATACTTGCATCCCCTGCTTCAATAATTAAATCATTGGCAATAATTTGTGAGCTATTATCGTTAGTGTTCGTATCATCAATTCCTGCACCTGTTTTGATACGGACTTCTTGATTCGATGCAGAAATTTGTTCAATGGTTAAATCATTTTCTGAACCGATAAACACATCAGCCGTAGAAGTAACACTAAGTTGAGTTAAAGCAGTTAAATCAACATCATCAACATCTTTTATTTCAATAAAGGCAACTGATTCAGAATTATTAAACGGATCGCTAATTTCTACATTATTACTATCAAGATAAGTAACATCGCTACGTTCAGCCGTTAAGAAAGTGAAGAGTTGTTCATTGGTTATTCCGCCATTAGCTTGAATGGTTTCTAAATCCAAAATAGTTGTCGTTCCTCTTCTGCCAATACCATTAGCAATTAAACTTACTTCTTGACCACTAATGTTATCAATTTCTATAACTGTTTCTGTATCCGATACGGGTAATAACAATCCAGCATTAATAGTATTTTCTAACGCTTCTTGAGTCCAAACACCTCCTTCAGAAAGTGTGGCAATTTCTTCCCCTGTTGCCTCATAATTGTAATTTTCATTATAAGAATCAGTTAAACCTAAACCTGATAAATAATCATGAAGTGCATTGTAATTTTCATAACCGTAAGCTTGTAATTGATTTAATTGTAATTCAGTAAGGGTGTAGGTGGCTGTAGAATCGTAAGCATCAGCAGTATAAACGTCATCTACAAGGGTTAAATTACGTTTTTCCCAATAAATATCATAAAGTTGATTTTGTGCCTGTTCATAAGCATTTATGGTTGCTTCAATTGTTTCTGTTGCTCCATTAGCATCGGTTAATTGTAGGTCTTCCCAAACAGCTTGTAAAATTGCTTGTTTAGCAGCCGTATCTTCTGTTTCTTCAACGTTATAGTCAATGATTTGACCATTATTAACTGTGATGCTGACATCTCCTGCTGAAGCTGTTGCTTGATTCAGATATAAATCACCTTCTGTTTCAATAATATGAATTCCTGAAGCACTACTAATATTCACTCCAATTACTGCAGAAGACAAAGTACGATCATTTTCAATGGCTAAGTAATGGACTAATTCATTAACATGACCAATTTCACTATCAGAAGTCTTATCTTCTTCTAGGAAAATTTGAACTCCATTGTTAGTCAAAGAACGATAACGTAATCCTGCGGGATCTGCACCATAGTAGGAGTTGAGAGAGGCACTGAAATTAGGTGAGCTATCAAATACACTGGCATCAAAATTAATGTTATACCAATTGTTATTAACATTAACTCCCGTACTACCTAATTGATAATTGACACCATCCCAATCATTAGACGTTACATCGTTACTAAATGCTATATAACCGATGGTTTCTGTTGCATGGCTATTATTTTTATTGATTTCATCTTCTTCTAAAGCAATTTGGAATCCACTGCCATTGAAACTCTGGTGAATACGAGTTTTTACAAAATCAGTTTCATTTTCTGTTTGAATTTGATGGAAAAGGAAAGGTTGATTTTCAAAAGAGCGATCGAAGTTAACATTTTCCCATGCACCAACTGTTACATTGGTATCTACTGTTCCTACTTCTAATAGTCTGCCATCAGCTAATTCCCACTCACCAGCTTCTAAGACTATATAACTAACTATTTCTCCGTTATGTCCTGCTGCATGATTACTCGCTTCTTCTAAAACTACATCAAAACCAGTGCTAGTAACATTACTAATTCTAACTGTAGCAACATCTCCACCATTGTAAGAAGGCGGTAACGCGAAGACGACAGGATTCTCGTATGTATTATCAAAGGTTATACTTTGAGTCGTTATATCATCTAAACCTGTAATTTTACCCGTCTCACCAATCGTCGAGGCAGCGTTACTATTAATAGCAATGGCATTTGTACTGTCACCAATACTACCATTGAGAGAGGTAAGGTTTATTCCCTTAGCAGCGATAATTTCTGAGTTGCTATCATAGGCGATTAAATCATCTTCTACGGTTAAATTAATGTTGCCATCACTTTGAATAGTACCAACTGTTAAATCTCCTTGAGTTTCTTCGAGATAAATATCCCCTAACGATTGAACATCGAGTTTACCATTGGTTAAATCGATATTAACTGCTTGACTACTACTACCAATATTTCCATCAACCGATAAATTAATGTTTCCGCTCTTAATTGTTACATCATCTAGGAATTGTAAATCTCCTTCCGTTGTAATATTGGTGCTTCCTTCAGTATTCGTTATGCTTTCATTAACGTAAATGTCTTGAGTTGAATCAATGTTAATAACCCCTGTATCGTAACCAATAAATTCTATGGTAATGGGTCGATCAGCAGCAAATTCATGATATAAACGTTCTTCTATTTCCCATGTACCTCTAATTTGATTATAGGCATAAGTATATTCCTTTCCGTTATTACGGAATCTATATTTATCGTCATGATAGGTAAAGTTAGTTTCAATGACGTGACTGTCAACATAATGATCGTAATTATTATTAGAACCATTATATTCTGTACCAATATAGTTGATAAAGTGATCTTGGGTGCTTTGTCCTAATAGGTTGAAGTCATCCCAACCTGATAATATTGTTTCGGGAGTTTTGTAATTTTTTAGTTCAAGATGGATATCTAATTCATAAACGTTACGACGATTACTAATCAGATATGTCATATCTGTTATTGGAGTGTAGGAGGTAGTACGAGAACCATTGTTAGTAATAATTGTAGTTGCATCTTTCGCTTTATCTACGATGGTTACTTTTCCTTCTCGGCCATCTTCTCCACCAACGTCTAAAGTATTTAGTTCTATATCATAATTAGTATTATTGTCGATATCAATGCTACCGAATCCATCTATGGCTTTAATTTTACCGCCACCTGTGCTGAGGATATTACCACTGAGGTAAACATTTCCTCCTTTAACTTGAACATCTTCTACTTCAATGCGATCGCTTTCAGCATCATAATAAGCAGTAATATTATTATCACTATCAATATAACTAGATAAATCGAAACGAGAATTTAATGTGATATTACTGGTACCAGAAATTTCAATAATTCCTCTATAGTTTCGACCATTAATATTATCATTCCACTTTCCTGTAGATGCAATTATGTGAGCATAATCTTCTCCTGAACCTGAATTATTCGGTTCTCCACTATTCCAATTAGTATAAGTAACGTCTTCACCACTAACCCATTCAAATGTACCTTCATTAACTCTATCAGTAAAACCCGTCCAAAGGCTACTACCTGTATTAAAGGTTGATGTTAACCATGATTGTTCATTAGCAGAATTGATAGTTACTAAATTACCTCCTAAAGATTCTGCTTGGAGTTGTGCTTCTTCCCAAGTACCCGCACTACTCAGTAGATAAGAATTGCCACTATATTGATAAACAGGACTATAATCAGCTAAAGTAACTTCTACGATTCCTTGGAATGAATTAACCGCATTAGCGCGATCGTTCCATAGTCCAGATGAAATCATGTGAACATAATCTTCTCCCGAACCTGCATCATTAGGTTCTCCACTATTCCAATTAGTATAAGAACTCGATTCGCTACTAATCCATTCAAATGAATTTTCTGTATTTTGATCAGTTAAACCTATCCATAAATTATTCGGAGTAAATGTTTGACGTAACCAAGTGTTTTCAGCAGCATTATTAATTGTAACTAAATTTCCGCCATAACTTTCTGCGATCGCTTGGGCATTTGTCCAACTTGTGCTATCTGTTAAGAAATAGACGTTATTTCCATAAATATAGCTATCGGCAGGTAAATTATTATATAAATCTGCTGGTAAAATTTGATTGTTATAGGTCGTTTCAAACTCTTCAATGAGGCTATTGAGGTTACTATTTAAAGTAAGATCATGGTCTGCAATACCACTTTGAATAACTCCGTTAATATTGAGATATTCTGCGGAAATGAAAATATTATTACTAGCAATGATCTCACTTTCATTATTGTCTAAAGCTTGTTGATAGTAAGTTTCATCTATATTAGTTAGAGCCAATCCATTAAGCAAAGAATTTTGACTATCACTATTACCACCATGAGAGAAAATAGGACCACCATAATTTGGTTTTGAACCTGTTAAACGCAAACTTGCTTCAGGATCAAATACAGGCTCATTTAAACTTTCTGTCCAATTAATTAAATCTCTAAAGACAGTGAAAGGATTACCCCCAACATTGAATAAATAACTATTAGTCAGGAAAAAGTTTTCTCCTGCGTCGATATCGATAGTTTGGGCATCTAAATTACCAACAACACCGACACTTCCTTTGTTGTTATAAAGTGTTATTTTCCCATTAATATTTTCTATTGATCCTTCTACATATAATAAAGGCGCAGTATTTGAATTATTTTTAACTTCGATGGTACTGGTTTGAAATTCACTGGTCGTGATAGAAGAGAAACTAGCGGTATTATTCGTATTGATATTGCGATCGTTGACATCACTATTATCACTAATGGCAAAGTTATTAAAGAGAACGTTACCCCCTTCATTGGGATCGATAATGAGGTTATTAACTAATAAATTAGAAGCACTGTTATTATTAATCGTAATGGCACTATCCCCTCTGGCCGTTAAATCACCACTACCAATAAAGTAGTCTGCGGTGACGCTAATATTACCTGAAGCAACATAAATATCTGGTAAACTCACAAAGTTAGCAAAGCCATTACCCAAGGAACTAAAGCTATCGAGCATAAACTCTAAAGCTGTTTTTTCTTCTTCTAAAGTCTCTCTTTGTTCAGCATCAATATCTCCAGAAAGGGCAGTATCAATTTCATCGATACGGGTTTGAACTTCTGAGCCTAAATCGATCGAGATAGTAGTAGGATCATCTAACTCAGTATCACTTTTAGAAATTGAACCATCAGAATTAATAGTGTAAGTAACTCGGTTTTTATTTCCTGCGATTAAATTACCATTGACTTCTACTCCAGAATTAATATCAACATCTTTTGAACCTCTTCTGATGACTGTTGAAACATCTGAACCAAACCAACCAGCAACCCCTGTTACGATATCTCCTCCAATACTTTGTCCTATCCCTTCTGCTTCTATATTACGAGTCCCTTCGACGGCTTTTAAATTAATATTACGAACACTCTTAATGTTGGTATTGCTTTCAACTAAAACATTATTATTCAGCTTTAAATTGGCATCAGCTTCAGGGGTGACACCTGTTCCCAACGTTCCATTATAAAGATAGGTATCGGCGACTAAATCAAAGAAATTCCAAGTCCCGTCTTTTTGTTGTCCTGCGAGGATATTAACATCTCTACCAGCGTCGATAGTCGCACCATCAAGAATATTGACTTGATTATCTGCATCTACCGATACGAAAGATACCCCAATAGGGCCACCAGCTATTCCCCATACTTTAGCAGAAGCATCGGCATTTAATTCCGCCGTAATGAACGTCGTAAGGTCAATATCACCAAAACTATTACTTAAGGTGGCATCACCAATATCTATTTGAGCAATATTAGTTCGGTTTTTAATTTTGGCAGTTGCCCCTGCAATGGGTATTAAGCCCCCTGTTGTCAATTTAACCCTTTCATAAGCGGTAATATCATTATTAACATCAAAGATAAAATCACCCATATCATCGATACTACCTAAGACCGAAATTGTTGTATCATCTCCTACGGTAATGTAAGTTTCAATATCAATCTCTGTTTCTGCCACTGCCGCAGAACCATCGATAATACCCCCTGAACCCGCTTCTACATTCCGATCGTCCAATTTTTCTTTTTCAATAATATTGTCGGCATCAACGACTAAATTATTAGCCGTAATCATAGTATTGGTGCCAAAATCAATATTGACGGTGCTATTGGCGAAGTTTTGTGCGATCGCTCCTGAACCCCCCACTACAGAAGCATTAATGGTATTCGCTTTACTATTAAACTTAGTAGATTGTGTGGCATTAATATTAATATCATCAGCAATAATAATGCCATCTTGATAGAAGTTAATATCTGTTGTACTGGTATTATGAGTAGTGGCTTCTGCTGCTCTACCTGAGACGATACCACCGCCACCGGAGATAGAATTAGCAAAGTTATCACTCATTCCTGTAGCAGAAATATTCAGTTCATCGGCATAAATATAAGGGGTGTATAGCTCAACTAGAGTGGTGATATTCGTTTTTGCCTCTGCGGGGTTAAAGCCTCCTGCTAAAATACCAGCGTTATAACCAGTGGCTTGACTATCTTGAGTGCTATTGGCTTCAGCAATAAATTCTAGTTTATTGGTAATATTAAAAGTGTTTTTGTAAACAGAATTACTCGATACATAACCCCCATTAATCGCTTGAGCTTCAGCCGAATTAAAGGAACCAATTACAGAGCCTCCAGCAGCCTTGGCATAGGCTTTAGTTGATTTGTCACTGTCACTATCCGGTAATATTTGTTTGGCGATGACGCTTAAATTGTTCGCTGTGATATTAGTGAACGCGCCAATAGAGGCGTAAACATAGGGATCAATTTCTGCATAAGCAATGGAAACCCCGACATTTATTGCTCCACCCCCTATTCCCAAGGCATCGGCGATCGCTTTTGGTTGGGCTGTGGCTTGTACAGTCACATCTCCATCACTGTAAATATCGCTATAGGAACTGATAAAGGCTTCTACTGTGGGTTTAAATAATGCTGTTCCACGATTACTATCCACTGCAACTAAACCACCTGCGATGGAGGTAACGCTGGTTTTTGCTTTCCCTGTACTACTAGCTGTAACTGTCACATCAGAAACGGGATTACTAGAATCGCCGATCGCAGTGCTAATATAAGCCTCTGTACGACTATTAACTTTAGACTCAGCAACGGCAGCCCCCACTGCTACGAAACCGCCACTCGCACCATAAACAGTCGTGGTTACATCATCATCACTATCAGCAGAAAGAGCAATATTCGTCACATCTATGCTGGTAGCATCATCAAAAAGATCACCGATATAAGCAGATACTTGAGAATTGACTGTACCATAAGCATCTCCTCCTGCCCCAGAAGCACCGATAGAAATTGCTAATGCAGTAACGATGGTTTCCGCGTCAATCACTGGAGTTGAATCGACATCAATGGTTAAATCCCCATTGGTGGCTTTCAGCGTAGCATTGTTAACTGCACCAATTACCGTATTACCAATGGTATTATCACTCGTAGAAGCATTGAGAGAGCCTCCGAAAACACCAATAGCTAATGAGCCTGTGCCAATACCGGCTTTGATGGTTGGGGTATCAGAGGTGGTTAAGGTAACATCTCCTGTATCTGCGGTAACGGTGCTTCCCCCTTGTATTAAGGTAGCGATGGTATTATTGGTTTTGTTGACAATTCCTGCACCACCACCAGATAAGGCTAAACCTTTCTCAGAAATAACTGCTGCGATAGAAACTGCATAAGCAGAGGCTTCGATTTCTACTTCTGAGGTGGCTTTTAAATTGATATCTGCACCATCAACGGTAGTGGTATCAGTGGTCATATCATCTGCGCCGATATAAGCTCGGACTGTATTCTTAACTAAATTATCAACAACAACAGCACTCACTGCTAAAGCTAATCCTGAACCTGTGGCAACAGAAGCACTTCCTCCTATGGCGATCGCATCTATTTTTTTATTATCTGCTGCACTTGTGGTATCTTCGGCGGTTAAATTAATCGTCCCCACTGCATCCACATCACTACCGTTGAGAATTGCTGATTCAATGGTATTTTCAATAACATTGTAAGTACCAGCCCCAGCACCACTCAAGGCAACTCCCGACCCTGAACCGACGGCGGCGGCGGCGGCACCACCAATGGCGAAACTATCGATAAAGCTAGTGGATTCTGCGGTTAAATCAAGGGTACTAGCACTATCTACTGTAGCGGAGTCTATTAAAGCTTGTACGGTATTGCTAATCTTGTTATCAGAGTAAGAGAAACCTACTGCTAAGCCAACACTAGATTGACCTGCACTAATGGAAAGAGCTAATCCCCCTGCATCGTTTTTGATTTGGCTATCGTCATAAGCAGATAAACTAATTGCCCCCGTATTCGTACTTACATCAGCACTATTTTGAATCAAGGATTGTACATCCATTTTGATGTCATTTTCCGTGATGGAGGCTGACCCTGTGAAGGCGAGATTGAGACTATCTCCTGCCACTGATACCCCGGCTGCACCACTAAACGCAAGGGCTTCTATGGTACTGTTAGAGTCCGCTAAGAGGCTAATATTACCACTGCCGATAACGTTAACCGTAGAGTTGTCGATAATTGCTTGTACAGAATGTCCCGTATCTTTTCCAATTTGATTGATAGCTTGTCCCGCACCCACAGAACCTGAAACACCGTCACCGATGGTCAATGCTAGTGTAATTCCTCCTGCATCGGCAATAATTTTACTATTATCATAGGCAGAGATATCTATATCCCCTCCTGTTTGTACGTTGCTATTGTTGCGGATAGTCGCAAGAATTTGATTGTCAATTTCGTTATACGCTAAAGCACCCGCACCACTAAGGGTTAAGCTTCCTCCTGAACCTGTTGAGGCTGAACCAGCAGCAGAACCGCCGATACTCAAAGCATTGATTTTACTACTAGAATCACTGGTAATTTCTAGTTCATTGGCAACATTAACCGTAGCGTTATCAATATAACTCTTAACTCCATTGCTAATGTTGTTATAGGCGACAGAAACCCCAATTGAAGCCGACAAATTACTATCACCCATTGCTAGAGCGATCGCATATCCTCCAGAATCAGCAGTAATTTGACTTTCATCTATCGCTGAAATTAAGACACTTCCTCCAGTAGAATTAACGGTGCTGTCGTTAATATAAGCAGCAGTAGTATTTTGAACTTGGTTATTCGTACCTGCACCAGCCCCAGAAAGACTAAATGCGGCACCATTACCAGTAGTTGTACTTGCCGTAGAAACAGAAGCACCTAAAGCAAAAGCATCAATGGTTGAGGTACTATTAGCTTCTATATTGAGATCTTGGTTGACGGTAATAATAGAGTTATCGATATAAGCTTCCGTATCATTGGCAATATTGTTAATGGATACGCCAATACCTGCGGAAATAGCTGCTGTCGTATTACCTCCTAAGCTAATGGAAACTCCTGCACCACCAGCATCACTAACAATTTTCGATTTATCTTGAGCAGAGATATTAATACCGTTATTGGTAGAGGTAACAGTAGCATTTTTGATTTTTGCCTTAGTAGAATTTGTCACAGAGTTATCGGTAGCTGCTGCAACACCTGTAAAACTGAACGAACCAGAGGAAGTAGATGAGCTACCAGAAACTGCCCCTGCGATGCTATAAGCTTTGGTTTTATTATTAGAGGTGCTATCTAAACTAATGACATCAACTGCGACGACTGTTGTGGTTTCCACTGTAGGGGAATTATGTCCAATTTGTGCCAAAGTGTTGTTGTTGACATCGTTATCTACCACTGTTACACCCACAGAAAAAGCAGTGGCTGATTCTTGTCCACGGGCAGCAGCAACGGATAAAACTCCTGCAATACCTAAAACTTCCGTATCATCGATCGCATTAACAGAAATTGAACCACTACTATCAATCGTTGTATTATAAGTTCCACTACTGGGGGTTTTCCCATCACTACCGATTAATGATTCGATGGTATTGTTGACAATATTTTGAGTTCCTGAACCTACCCCACTAATGCCAAAAGCATTTTTAGTTGCAGCAGATTTTACGCCACTGGTTACAATTCCCACAGTAGAACTAGCCCCGATGATTCTGCTTTTAGATTTAGACTGAAGATTAATGTCTCCAACTTTTAGCTGAGAGTTGTAAATATAGGTGCGAATTTCGTTATCAGTTTCATTAAAAGCAACCGAAACCCCTAACCCTACTGATGTTGCTGTACTAGAAGCATTATTTAAAATGAGATTGGAAACACCAGCAGTTCCAATCATTTTGGATTTATCAACGGCAGATATATCAAGATTTGCTCCTGTACCAGTAATAGGAATTCCTACTTGAATATTTTGAGCAATTACTGCATCTCGAACAAACGCTTCTGTACTATTCTTAAACAGATTTAAAGTTACTGAACCAGCAACGTTAAATATAGAAGTATCATTATTATCAGGTTCTGTTACCGCCGTACTGGTACCAGCAAAACCTGCGGCAACACCAATGATATTGCTGGTATCTTCTGCATCTATTTTAATTGCGCCATCAGTGGTTAGATTAGCTCCAATAATAAACGATCGCGTTGTATGAGAAATATCGTTTTCACTATAAGCTCCTACTAAGCCAACATTGGTTTCTTGTTCTGTTTCAAAGGCTTTATTATAAGCACCTGTTAAGCCGTATAATGAAGTCTTGTTTTTACTAATTACGCGAACTGCTTTTTCTTCATTACTCAAACCGCTAGTGGTGATATTGATGTTAGCATCGTCATTGATATAAGCTTGTGCTTTCTCATCAAGATTATTGATTGCCACACTACCGGAAATACCGAGTCCAAAACCTCGTTCTTGTTCTTTACTAGGAGCATTTTTGTCGGCTTCCTTCCCTCTAGACGATGTTCCTGCTGCGGTGGCCGAAGCAACATATCCGCTATTTTTGGCATTAATTTCTAATATCCCTCTTTGTAATTGGCCGTTTTCGTCGTAAAGGGTGTTATTGCCAACCAGATCGATAACAGTACCCGCACTCCCCGTATTGTAATCGTCGATGTTGTCGCCATTATTGAAAGTAGTAGCAATATCTTCTCTAAAACCAGGATCATCATCAACTCCATTGGCTTCGTTACTGCGATCTGCCAAGATTACCCTTTCGCCTAGCAAAGCTTCCGTATTGCGGACTACTTCAACAAGAGCAGCAGAGGCTCCCACTCCAGTTTTTTTCGAGGCTTGAAAAGCACCCAGATAGTTAATTCGATTAATTTGATTTTCTGCATCTATCGCTAGAGGCCCGCCTATAATGGTGACACCGCTTTCAATTTGAGCGATGGTATTGCTATGTTGAGCGATCGCAAAACCCGCTCCTGTAATCCCTGTCTCGTCTGCTTGCGCCCCTGGTTGACCGATAGTGAGATGGAATAAATCTTCTTGTGAGGTGACTTCTAGACCGTTTCCTAATGTTCCCGTATGAATATTTGCACCCGCTTTAATTTTGGCAATGGTATCATTATCCATCACTTGCAAACCCAAAGATGCGCCGAGAGTATTAGTCCCCTGATTGGGATAAGGACTATAGATACCATCAAAAGCTTTACTAATTCCTTTGGTTGCTTTGATAGCTAAGGGTAAAAGTGCGGTTTTAATTTTGGGCTGACTAATTGTATCTACCAAAAAGATATCGGTGTTGGCATCCACCACAACTGATTGAGTATCGTTCTGGTATAGGGGGTCTTGATTGATGTCTGCGTCGCCAATAATGGCTTCGGAATTATTATCGTAGGCAAAATAAGCAAAATTGAGCGCGACACCATCTGCTTCCTGTTTATCGGTAGCATTTTTATCGGTTTTGACTTTTAGCTTGCTGCCGACATTATGATTGACATAGGAACTGAAACCAAATAATTTGCCCAATAAAATATTCTGAAGTAAGAACAAATAGGTATTAGCCTTCCCAAAACTACTAGGATTCGTTACTAAATCCTTATAGGTTTCCACTACATCTGATAAAGCTGGATAAACTAAATCTGATTGAACTTTGAGCTTGCCACTAGCATCAATAATTGCCCCGTCTCCAATTTCTGCTTTAACATTGTTCGTATATAATCCGATATCTCCTGCAATTACAAAAGAAGTTTTATCCCCTGATACTCCCAAACCTCCTTTGGCACTTCCTTTTAATTTTTGTTCTGTATTGGCAAAAATATCAATATCAGTGCCTGATTTTAGCGTTCCATTAACAGTAGCAGAATTATTATGTTCAAAATAGTTAAGGGCAATTCCTCCTGCTAGAGTATATTTATCCTCGTCATCGTCTTCATTTAATTTATCCTGAAAAGCTTTGTTTACTTTGTTACCACTAAAAAATCCTGTTTTTAAGGAAGTAGCCAAAGCAAAAGTATAAGGCCAGAGAGTAGAATCTTGAATGAATTTTATAAAATTAGGAACTTTCGGTTTTAAGCTAGCAGACGCACCAGCACTATCCGAAGCACTTAAGTTAGAAGAAACAGTGATGCCACTTGCTAATTCGTTAACCGTTAAGGTGTGGGGGGTTTCCTCTGGATTGTCCGTATCCGAAAAAGCAATACTTTCCGCTAAAAAGGCATCATCCCTTGTTGCAGCTAATTTAAAAGTATCTTCACTAACTTTAATAACGTAGTAAACTTCTCCATCTGTTAAACCGCCTATATTTTCATTATTATTATTACTATAAGTAATGCGATCGCCTGTTGCTAATCCATGATCTTTAAAAGAAAATAGCTCTTCGTTTTCTCTTAAGACTGCAACTTCTTGAAAAGTGATGGTTGTAGTATTCTGAGGATTGAAAGTTTCAAATTCTTCAAAAGTAGATAACTCATGGGATGTTCCCTGTCCTACTGTTAAAGAAATTGCTATACCAGCAGTTGCATCGGCTAATGATTCGGCTAATTGTATGGTGTCATCATCAACTTTAATTACATAATAAGTTTCCCCATAAATAACACCATTACCCAAAGTAGGATCGCTACTGGTAGGATCACTAAAATAAGTGACACTTTGACCGGTTATTAAGCCATGATTTGTAGTAAAAGTAATGGTATCTTCTTCTTCATTAACAACTGTATCATCTGAGCCATCAAAAGACAGAAATCTTTCATTAGAAAAAGTATGATTACCCCCCGCAGTTGGTTGCGTTACATCGATAACTTCTCCACCGCTTAATCCTACAGGTTTAGCATTGATTGCTTCTGCCGCTGTTTCTGTTAGCATGAAGCGATTTTCATCTAAGACAACTACATAGTAAACTTCTTGATTACTCAACCCTGCAATGGGATTATCCATTCTCGTAACGCTGTCTTCTTGAATATAACTAAAGCCATGAATAACATCGTCTGAACCTATGGTTAAATCTAAAAGATTAGTTCCGTTTAACGCATCTGTTTCGGTTAAAGCTAATTTAATATTGTTACTATCGACTACATATACATAATAATCTGTATCTGTTGCTAACTCTGTATTGCTACCAGAATCATTGTCTTGAATGGGAGTACCTGTTTCGTATAAATAGTCGGCTTGGTAGGTAAATTTTTGTCCTGTCGTTAATTCGTGACCTTGGAGATAAATAGTATCTTTTTCTAAGTTCAGAGGAGAAGCAACGGTAATATCAATCGCATTTTCGTTAGTAGCATCATCTTCAGTTAACGCTAACTTTAAGGTATCATCGTCAACTTTGATGGCGTAATAAGTATCATTAGCATATAAGAAAGTATCGAGAGAAATAACTCGATCTAAGAATACATTTTCAATATCTAAAACATTATTTAATTCCGTCAAGGTAATGATATCGCCACTGCTGTAACCATGATTCGCAATTGCGATGCTAGAATTCTCGGTGTCAACTGCTGGGTCAGTGTCTAAGACAGTTGAAAGAGGCAAGAAACTATCATTATTAGCATCTTCTGCGGTTAAAGCTAATTGAATGGTATTGTCGTCAGTTACTATCACATAATATTCAGTAAACTGAGTCAGAGCGTAAGTTACTGTCACATCTTGAGCGTACTGAGTGCTAATAGAAGTGCCTAACGCCTCTTGATCATAAGTAATTTCATCTCCTGTTTCGTAACCGTGTCCTGTAACAGTAATAGTATCGTTTTCAACATCAATATTATCTCTCAAGTCTTCAGGAACAAAAGTTAATTCTACAGGGGCATCTTCTAGAGCAGAAACAGTGGGATCAACTTCATATAAAACTTCATCTCCATTACTGAAGCCATGATTTTCTAAAGTCAGAATATTATTAGTGCTATCAACAATAGTGTCGTCATCGGGTGCAAATTCATTTACGCCCATACCATAACTAAATAAATGCGCTCCCGTACCAACTGACGTTAAATCAACAACTGTTCCAGTATTAGAAGTGAGATCATAGGCGATCGCATCTTCGTAAGAATCGGCTAATTTAAAGTTGTTTTCATCAATTACAACCACAAAGTAACTATCATCAAATTCTAAACCGCCGATCTCCTCTCCACTGTTATCTTCATAGGTTATAAATTGACCAGTATATAAACCATGACTATCGATATTAATGGCATTGTCTTCAGTAGAAACAGTTGTAGAGGTTGGCGTTTCTATCTTTTGTTGTTGATAAAACTGTAAGAAATGTTCGTCTCCTGTTGTTGTGGAAAGATTTACCGCAGTTCTAGATGCGACATTCTCTAAGCTATCTGCCAGTTGAATGGTATTTTCATCAACATAAATAACAAAATAATCTCCTTCATTAACCAGATCACCAACATTTTCCTCTTCCGACGCTTCAAAATCGGCATAATAAGTAACTAGCTGACCATTAACTAAATTGTGAATTTCTGAAAACGTAAGCGTATTGTTAACATCATCAATTACACTGCTATCAGAAGCATCAAATATCTGAGTTGTTAGAGGACTAATAGTATGAGTCGAACCAGAGTTAACGATATTATTATCAAGATCAATGACTCCATCTAAACCTCCTTGTTTAACTAAAGTTATCGTCTTTTCATCAATAACTTGAACCGTATAGATTTCACCTTCTTCTAACAGGCCAAGAGGATTAGCTGCGACTGAAGCATTATAGACTATCTCTTCCCCTGTTGTGTATTCATGTTTTTCTTCAAAAGTAATGGTGTTACCAATAATTTGATCTGCCGAGGTAATTTTTTCATTACTATTTGCAGATTCTTGTCCTACTGCAACAATTTGTCCGTCTACAACCGACTTAACATCAGTATTATCCAGATTTAAACCCAATCCCAAACCAACTGTGCCATCAAAATAGACCGTTGTACCAGCTTTTGCCCCACTTTTAACCGTAGCATTGGCATCTACCAACACATTTTGATTACTAAAAATACTGACATTCTCATCGACGGTCGCTTTTGAGGTTGTATTGGTAACTGAAATAGCGACCGAACCCCCTACTTTAACCGCATCCTGAGATTCTTTGGCTAATAACTGATTGATATTGGCGACCACACTAGATTTGACATTTGCCAATGTGGTGGTATCGGAAGTAACACTGACATTACCTAAAGCGTTGATAGTTGTTGTTCCATCTAATACTGTTTCCGCTTGACCTGTAGCTAATCCTAAAGCAGCAGCAAACTTAACTTGATTTAAAGGGTTATTGGCAGCACTACTAGAAAGATTTCTGGCAACTTGATTGAGTAAGTTAGAGCCAATACTAATCGCCTCAGCAGAAGCATCAACACTAGCGGTAGCATCTAAGGTAATATCGCCACTACCAAAAATATTAGAGCTACTAATGGTCGTAAAAGCTTCTGCACCCCTTACTTGAGCAGAAACAGGCAATAATTTATTTTGCAATCCAAACGGGTTGGTAGCATCAAAACCAAAAATACCAAGGGGAATATTTGCTGCACTCGGTATACTATCAAATTGTTTGTCTTCTGATTCTGAGGTGATGGTAATGTTCTCACCTTTTACAGTTGCTTCGTTAACAACAACTTTAGAGAGTAAATTTTCAAATCCTAAAATAAAAGGATTACGAGTTTCTTTTTTTACCGCTTGGATCTCGATGTCTCCTGCGCTAAAACTACTCTCGTTTTCAACATTTGCTAATAATTTGGCACTGGTTGTAGCGGTAGTATCTTCATCACCAATAATGACTCTTTGAGCCTTTAATTTTATTTTTCCTGAATCTCCTATTGAATCCGCATTTTCGTAGTTTCCGCTACTAAAATCACTATCGGATATTTGACGGGTAAATAATGTTGCTCCATCGTTAACATTGATCCGACTATCACTATTAATCTTTATTTCCGTTAATCCACCACCACCAATAAATCCGCTTACATCAACATTATTATTTCCCGCTTCAATTATTATACTGTCTGTAACTCCATCATTATTTCCTTTTATAATGCCTAAACTACTGAGGGTAAAATCATCTTTAACTGTAATTGTGACATCACCATCTATAACTAAGGTTCCACTAATATCTAAACCATCATCATAAGTAATATCTGCTGATAAAGTTTGTTCTTGACTACTTCCAATCGTCTCTAATACTAATTCATAATCTGCTAATACTAAAGATTGAGTTTCAATACTTCCTACTTGATACTCTAGATCCCAATCGCCACCTAATGCTGAATTACCTGTTAAATCATCAGACGCAATGACATCGGCATCGGTTAATTGACTAAAATTGGTTAAAAAGTCTTGCCCGATGTCCCCTTGAGCGACGTTACACCCATAAACTAAAAAATCCCCATCTTCTTTTAAACTTTTTCCCCATTGGGTGAGTGTATCCCTATGATCATCTAGATTATCTGTGTTTAAGGTGTTTGTCCCTAATTGTAATTCTCCTGACTCCCCATGACTGAACAAGTGGATAGCGTCTAGCTCTTGTTCTTGGGCTAAAAATTGGGAGATATCTTCTAAGTCGTCATAAATATAGATTTGACCATTATAATTTTGCAGACTACTGGTAATAGAGGTTAAACTGCTATCAATCAGAATTAACTCTTTCGATTGGATAACACTGTGACTGAGAATCGTCTCATCACTATTGAATGGATTAATAGTCATTTTCTAGGCTAAGGGAGCTTTCTGCTCTCTTAGGATTCCCAGTTTTGTTCAAATTTAGACAAGGTGTAAGATCTCAGTTTAAGAAAAATTTTAATGAGATCCCCGAACTCTGATAGACTTTTGACTAAGGTTTAAATTTAAGACCACGCCTGAGATCATAAGATAAGCAGATAGGGAGGACATACCTTGGAAAGCACACTAGGTTTAGAAATTATTGAAGTCGTTGAACAAGCGGCGATCGCTTCGGCAAAATGGATGGGTAAAGGCGAGAAAAATACTGCTGACCAAGTCGCAGTAGAAGCCATGCGCGAAAGAATGAATCAAATTCATATGCGTGGTCGTATCGTCATTGGGGAAGGGGAACGGGATGACGCTCCCATGCTCTATATTGGTGAAGAAGTGGGCATTTGTACCCGCGAAGATGCCAAAGCCTATTGTAACCCTGAAGAATTAATTGAAATTGATATTGCCGTTGACCCCTGCGAAGGAACGAACCTGGTTGCTTACGGACAAAACGGTTCTATGGCTGTATTAGCCATCTCCGAAAAAGGCGGTTTATTTGCTGCACCTGACTTCTATATGAAGAAATTAGCAGCCCCTGCTGCTGCTAAAGGCAAAGTTGATATTAATAAATCAGCCACCGAAAACCTGAAAATTTTAGGGGAATGCTTAGAACGTAACGTTGAAGAATTAGTGGTTGTGGTGATGGATCGTCCTCGTCACAAAGAATTAATTCAAGAAATTCGTCAAGCTGGAGCGCGGGTTCGTCTTATCAGTGATGGTGATGTTTCTGCTGCTATTTCTTGCGGGTTTACGGGAACCAATATCCACGCTTTAATGGGTATCGGTGCTGCTCCTGAAGGGGTGATTTCTGCTGCTGCCATGCGTTGTTTAGGAGGTCATTTCCAAGGACAGTTAATCTATGATCCTGAAATTGTTAAAACTGGTTTAATTGGGGAAAGTAAACAAGGTAATCTTGATCGCCTGAAAGAGATGGGTATCGAAGATCCTGATCGGGTTTACAATGACAATGAGTTAGCCCGTGGAGAAACGGTACTGTTTGCTGCTTGTGGAATTACCCCTGGAACCCTAATGGAAGGGGTTCGCTTCTTCCACGGTGGTGCCAGAACCCAAAGTTTAGTTATCTCTAGTCAGTCTAAGACAGCCCGTTTTGTGGATACTATCCATATTAAGGAACAACCTAAGTATATCGAACTCAAATAAGACCTTATAACATGAGGACAACTTAACGGTGTCCTCTAAAGCATTCATTAACCAAAAAGTAAGGTGAACTAGGAGATAGAGCAAGTACAGCCCTATCTCCTTATCTTAGGAACGTTAAGATATTGATCGGGAATAGTCATAATGAAGATAAAAAATGAGAAACTGAAGACACGCTTATGACCTAGTGTCACTGCCCCAGGGTGAAATTGCTTTTTTAAATTTTTATAAAGATTTTTGTTAAAGTATTTGTAATTGGGGCAACTTGGGTCTAAATTGCAAAAATTAGAAACCGTAGCACTTATTTCATTTTCCATTAACCCAAGCTTAAACCCTTGTAGGAGAACTTATGAACATTGCAGTGGTGGGCCTAAGTCACAAAACCGCCCCAGTTGAAGTCCGAGAAAAGTTAAGTATCCAAGAGGCTAAAATCGAAGAAGCCTTAACCCATTTAAAGGGCTATCCCCACATTGAAGAAGTGGCTGTCATTAGTACCTGTAACCGTCTAGAAATTTACGCGGTGGTGACAGACACAGAAAAGGGCGTGGTAGAGATTACACAATTTTTATCAGAAATTGGTCATATTCCCCTAACCTATCTCCGTCGCTATTTATTTACCTTGCTCCATCAAGATGCAGTGCGTCATCTTTTAAGAGTGGCCGCCGGCTTAGAAAGTTTAGTCTTAGGAGAAGGGCAAATTTTAGCCCAGGTGAAAACCACCCATAAATTATCTCAAAAATATAAAGGGATTGGTCGATTACTCGATCGCCTCTTTAAACAGGCCATAACGGCTGGAAAACGAGTCCGTAGCGAAACCAATATCGGGACTGGAGCCGTGTCTATTAGTTCGGCTGCGGTAGAATTGGCCATAACTAAAGTGGATGATTTAGCGACCCGTAACATTAGTATCATTGGTGCTGGGAAAATGGCTTGCTTACTGGTTAAGCATCTCCTAGCTAAAGGAGCGAGTTCCATCACCATTGTCAACCGTTCCCAACGTCGAGCAGAAGAGTTAGCTAAAAAGTTCCCTCAAGCTGAGTTAACCCTAGTGTCGTTGAACGAAATGATGACAGTAGTAGGTAACTCTCACCTTGTTTTTACCAGTACAGGGGCAACTGAGCCTATTTTACACAAAGATAATCTCATCGAAGTGGTATCAATAGAACAGGGATTAATGTTATTTGATATCTCTGTCCCGCGTAATGTAGCGACGAATGTCCAAGACATGGATATCGTAAAAGCCTATAATGTAGATGATTTAAAAGCGGTGGTGGCTCAAAATCACGCGACTCGTCGTCAAATGGCACTAGAAGCGGAAGGGTTATTAGAAGAGGAAGTGGAAGCGTTTGAGTTGTGGTGGCGTTCTTTAGAGACGGTTCCTACCATTAGCTGTTTAAGAACAAAGGTTGAAAGTATCCGTGAACAGGAATTAGAAAAAGCCTTATCTCGTCTGGGAACAGAGTTTGCTGAGAAGCATCAAGAGGTGATTGAAGCTTTAACCAGAGGCATTGTTAATAAGATATTACACGAACCGATGGTACAATTACGAGCGCAACAAGATATAGAAGCGAGACAGCGATGTTTGCAGTCGTTACAAATGTTGTTTGATCTCGAAATTGAGATTGAAAAACAATTTAGTTAAACATTGAGTATTTTGTAAAGCATATATGTAGTTCCCATACTTGTAAGGTACAAACTCTTCTAGTTTTAGGAGTTAGGAGTCAGGAGTCAGGAGTCAGAATTTTTTGATAAATATTTCTTTTTTTTCTGACTCTCTCTCCTTCAACCCTAAAATTGTGACCATTGCTGGAGTATATAATTATGAAACTCATCTTGATCCACTTCATCCATTGCTAAAATTTTTCGTCCTTTTTCAACGACTTTAATTCTTCCTTGAGAATATCCTGTTGTTATTACTTCCGTTTCCCATTCTTTGAGGGAGAATAAGTCTGAACGATGTAAATAAGAGGTAGCTAAAACATCCCAACAATAATAGTCTTGAGCAATAGCTAACGCATAACAAAGTCCTGCTAAATCTGAGAGTTGATAGTGTCTTTGTTTGGCTAATTTTCGGATAAATTCAGAGGTGACAGGAACCTTATTGGTAATATCTAAAGAACAAACAATTAAGGGAATTTTACTTTGCCAAACCCTTTCAACTGCGATCGCATCCCAATACGCATTCCATTGTGCGCTACCATCTTGTTCAGGGGCAAATTCTTTCTCTACGTTCCCTGGAACATTTAATGCGCCTCCCATCCACACAATTTCTTTAATTTTCCCTTCAATGGTGGGCTCAATATCTAAAGCAGTGGCAACAGTGGTTAGAGGGCCTGTCACCATTAATGTAACCGGTTCAGAGGCATTCTGCAACGTTTCTATCATGAATTGTTGTCCTGTTTGAGACACCAAAGGGGTTTTTATGGTATCTTCTTGATTTAAAATAGGAAAATTATCCATAATCAGAGAATCACGACGATACAAAGTCGGAAATGGGTGAATTCCTCTAACGGTACTTTCCGCTACTGGAATATGATGACATCCCATCAAATCAAGCAGTTTTCGCGTAACATTTAGAGCAGCATTAATATAACAATCAGCAGGGGTGACAATAATCCCTAAAACTTCTATATTAGGCATTGTCAACAATAATAAAGTTGCTAAGATATCATCGATCGCCCCATCGTGATCAAATAATACTAATTTAGACATAAGCAGTCAGACATAAATAAACAACTCTATTTATTATCGTAGAGTAATATTCTTTCTTCCCCTGCTCCCCCTGCGTCCCTTGCATCCCCTGCTCCCCCTCCCTGCCTTCTTCATATTGATTATCTACTTTCTAAAGCGGATTTGGTATTACCTGTTCCCCGTTCCCTCAAATTAGGGTTTTTCTATCATATACATAAATAAATGGTATGTCATTTAGCATAGATATTAAGCTATAATGATACTCACGCTTGATGAACTTAATCATCAACTTCTGGAAAAATTTTATTTGAACAGTTTGCTAAACCCAAACAACTCAAAATAAAACAAAATAATTGAACCATAACTCCATAATGAATGCTTTAACGATTATTTGGATAACTTTACCATTATTTATTGGATTTAGTATTTATTTGCTTCCCTCAATATGTCGCTATCTTGCTTTAGGAGTGGCTATCATTTCTCTGGGCTATGGCCTAACAATATCGAGTTTATCGTTATCCCTAAATTTAAAATTACTAGATAATTTCGGGGTACTTTTATTAATTGATAACTTAAGCGGTTTTTTTATCTTAACCAATGCCTTAGTCACCTTAGGGGTTATTATTTATTGCTGGCATAGTGATAAAACTAGCTTTTTTTACACCCAACTAATTATCTTACATGGAAGTGTTAATGCTGCTTTTATTTGTGCTGACTTTATCAGTTTATATGTAGCTTTAGAAGTCATCAGTATTGCAGCATTTTTACTCATTGCTTATCCGAGAAGCGATCGCTCAATTTGGGTAGCCCTACGTTATCTCTTTGTGAGTAATACTGCTATGTTATTTTATTTGGTGGGGGCAGTTCTAGTCTATAAAGCACACCATTCTTTTAGCTTTGCGGGGTTACAAGGATCACCTTATGAAGCCATTTCCCTTATTTTCCTAGGACTGTTAGCCAAAGGTGGGATTTTTGTCACAGGGTTATGGTTACCGTTGACCCATTCTGAGTCAGAAAGCCCTGTTTCTGCTATGTTGTCAGGAGTTGTGGTCAAAGCGGCAATCTATCCCCTGGTGCGTTGTACTTTAATGGTTCCTGAAGTCGATCCCATTGTCCGTATCTTTGGTGTAGGAACCGCCTTATTAGGGGTTAGTTATGCTATTTTTGAACAGGATACTAAACGGACATTAGCTTTTTCCACTGTTTCCCAATTAGGCTTTATTTTAGCAGCACCAGAAGTCGGTGGATTTTATGCTTTGACTCATGGTTTGGTTAAATCATCTTTATTTTTGATGGCAGGTGTTTTACCAAGTCGTAACCTTCAAGAGTTAAAAGATCAACCGATCAGAACTTCTATTTGGATACCTTTAGTTTTGGCAAGTTTTTCAATTTCAGGATTTCCCTTATTATCGGGGTTTGGGGCTAAAATATTGACCATGAAAAATTTATTACCCTGGCAAGTTATTGTTATGAATATTGCCGCATTAGGAACGGCAACAACCTTTGCTAAATTTATCTTTTTACCCCATACAAAAACCGGAGGAAGTAAAGCCAGGTTTGATTTTTGGCCAGCGATCGGTTTATTGTTAGGTGGTTTAGTAATTGCCAATGGGATTTATTATAAAGCCTATACTTTCGCCAATATTGTGAAACCTTTAATTACCATTGTTTTAGGATGGTTAGTCTATGTTTTAATTGTTCAAAGAATAGTGATTAAATTACCCACTATTGCTGAGAAATTCGAGCATTTAATCGGAGTAATGAGTTTGATGTTAGTCTTTTTATTTTGGCTCCTGTTAGGCAGTCAAATATCAATGTCGTAGGGGAGAATTGAGAGGCTAATTTTTGCCATACCATCCCGTCGACAGAACATATAGCAGTTCCCATACTTGTAAGGTACAAACTTTTCTAGTTTTAGGAGTTCGGGAGTTCGGGAGTTTAGGAGGGCAGGCTTCGCCCGATGCTCCCCAGCAGAAGTTGAATATTAGGTGTACCTCATGAGTCCAGGAAATGCTATA
>JAAUYD010014686.1_pt1 | contig 48727 bp, 44 predicted proteins | sample 7278101 | NCBI WGS metagenome assembly JAAUYD01 (sample SAMN14350128, study PRJNA611818) | marine sediment metagenome | isolation source: surface marine sediment (0.6m) | place: French Polynesia: Moorea | collected 2018-08
GAGGGTCGGCTTAAAAATCCTCAACGATCCCATTGACACCACTACCGCCGCTGGGCGGTTGACCGTCAACATCTTTGCATAACTTGCCGAGATCTGGCGCGAACTGATCCGCGAACCCACCAGGGCTGGGCTTTCCCCCCCGCCAGAGCGAGCGGACGGAAGGGCGGTCGCCCAATGGGACTGCCGGTCAAGGCGGAGAAAACCGCCGATGCCGCCGGGGTGTTGTGTAAAGAAGGTGAGTTGAGCGCCCGCCTGATTGCCAACAAGCTGAACATCTCCACGACCACGTTGTACGCCCACCTGCGCCGTCGATGAGTTCCTATCGGCTCGAATAGCATTTCTACCGGAAGCCAATCCATCCAATTACCATAGGGTATAGGTGTGCATTTGACGGCCATGCGATTTGGTTTCGTTGGCTGCGGCTTCTTCCGCCCCTGACCACAAAAAGATGGGGAAGCGTTGACATGGTAAAATTTGGGATTATTTTCCCAAATATGACATCAAACCATATCATTGATGCTGAATGGGCATCATTAGGAGGTCGCCATGACTGCAACCCATCGTCAAGATTCAAATGCCTTATCCTTACTTTTTATCCTCACCGCCTTTGTCTTGGTCGCCTGCGGCGGCGGGGGCGGGGGGGGCTCATCTTCGGACAACACCACGAGTGGAAGCAGCGCCCTGTTCACGGGTCCCATCGAGGGGTTCGGCAGCATCATCCTCAACGGCGTCCGCTTCGACACGGACGAAGCAGAATTCGAAACCGAGGACTCGCCCACTGCCAGTCAAGACGATCTTCGTGTCGGAATGGTGGTCACCGTCCAGGGTACCCTGTCGGACGACGGCACCACCGGCATCGCCGAGCGTGTCTATTACGAGGATGATGTGGAAGGCCCGATTACCTCAGTAACGGCGTCTTCAAACGGGTTTTCCAAAACCATCACCGTTCTGGGGTGGCTGGTCCGCATCGAGAGAGACACAACGGTTTTCGACGACAGCGATCCGGGGTTCACCTATGAGGAACTGGACATCGATGATGTCGGGGCGGTGGTTGAGGTGAGCGGTGAGCCGGATGCCCAAGGGAACCTCGTGGCGACCTATATCGAGCGCAAAAGTACCGATGCCTCCGGATATCTGGCAGACCCAGAGGCGGAGTTCGAGATCAAGGGCGTCATCGAAAACCTGGACACTGGATCCGAGACCTTTCGGCTGGCGGGCCTGACTGTCGATTTCGGCAACGCCACTCTGGATGATCTCGAAAACGCGCCGGGTGGGGTCCTGGAAGACGGCTTGATGGTCGAAGTCAAAGGCCGCGACATCAGCGGCGATGTGATGACGGCCACATGGGTGGAGGTCAAGAACCGCGGCCTGGGGGACGACGACATCGACAAGGTCGAGGTGGAGGGCTATGTCACCGGTTTAGACCTGGTGAGCCAGCGCTTCGAAATCCGCGGTCAGGCCGTCGACTACGCAGCTGCCGAATTCAAGGGTGGCAGCCTGATGGATCTGGAAAACGATGCCCATGTGGAGGCAGAGGGGCGTCTGTCCAATGGTATCCTGGTTGCCTTTGAGGTGAAGTTCAAAGCGACTTTGAAGCTGGAAGCCAATGTGGCCACTTACGATGCGACCACTGGAGAGATCGGCCTGCAGGGTCTGCCTGGGATCCTCGTCCAGATCGACGACATCCTGACGCGTACGGATGACGACGACGACTTCGACATTCTGAGTGCCGGCAATCACGTGGAGATCAAAGCCCGCCAGTCAAATGGAATCCTGCTGGCAGTGAGACTGAAAATCGAAGATACGCTCCCCGAGGACCGCATCACTTTGGAGGGACCGGTCTCCTCGGCCAATGGGAGTGCCGACACTCTCACTATCCTCGGCATCACGGTGGACACCAGCGGCATCGAGAATGACGATTTCGAGATCGAGGACGTTTCGGTGGGCCGGGAGGCCTTTTACACCGCCCTTGAAATCGGGGACCGGGTCGAGGCCGAGGCGGACATTGACCTGGCCACGGAGACGCTCTCCTGGCGCGAAGTCGAAATCGAGCTGCCCGATGACGACGCCTCAGATGATGGCGCTGATGACGACGACAGCTCCGACGATGATCTATCTGACGACGACGATGACGATGGCGCGGATGACGAATCCTGATGATGACAACGGCGGCGGCAACAATGGATCGTCTGCCTCGGCCCTTTAGAGGTGAGTCGTCGCCAAGCCGGGGAAGCGTGCATACCTTAGTAGCACGCATTTCCCCGGCGGTTTTTCGCGTCGCTACAGGGTAGCACCCATTTAGCAGCTGCAGAGGCGCAGTCACAAGTGAGGCCGCAGTTGACGACAACCCCATAAGAGAACCACCATCAGCCCATGGAAAAGCCCCTTACCAATGCCCTCGCATCAGCCGTCATCCGCATTCTGCGTCCACTGGTGCGCATTTTCCTGCGAAATGGGCTTCCCTATGGCGTCTTTGCGGATCTGGCCCGCTGGGTCTATGTAGATGTCGCCCGCAAGGAGTTCGGCATCGCGGGCCGCAAACAGACCGATTCGCGGGTATCGGTGATCACCGGCCTGTCCCGCAAGGAGGTGCGCCGCTTGCGCCAGATGACGCCGCCCACCAACACCGAAGCGGCTGAGCGGTACAACCGCGCTGCCCGGGTCATCGCCGGCTGGCGGCGCGACGCGGACTTCCACACCAAAAGCGGCAGACCGGCAAGCCTGCCACTGGATGGGGAAGCCATGAGCTTCAGCCGACTGGTCCAGCGCTACAGCGGCGACGTTCCCCCCCGGGCGATCCTGGATGAACTGGTCCAGGTGGGGGCCGTATCCCACACCAGAGACGGCCGGCTGCGCCTGTCCGCAGGCGCCTATCTGCCGGCGGGCGATCCCACCAAACTACACAACATTTTGGGAACCGACGTCGCCCTGTTAATCGACACCATTGACCACAACACACGGCCGAACACCTCACCGCGCTTGCAGCGCAAAGTGGCCTATGACAATATATCCACCGAGGCCCTTGAAAAATTGCGCTCCATGTGCGGTCGCGAAGGACAACGTCTACTGGTCAAATTGGACAAGGCCTTGTCACGGGAGGATCGTGACGCCAATCCCGATGCGGGCGGGACGGGCCGCCATTATGTGGGTGTGGGTGTCTATTACTTCGAACAACCGGTCGATAATTCTGCCACTTCCCCTGACGGCACCTCGGATGAAGGAGAATAAGATGCTTCCATTTAGAACACTATTTGGCATCCTGGCGATTGTTTTACCACTCCTGTGCCTGGGATGCGGCGGTGGCGGTGAATTGACCGCATCTGGTGGCATCGGTGGATCGGGAAACCTGGACACCAGTGTCGGGACGGTTTCCGCCGTGGGCAGCATCACGGTCAACGGCGTCACGTTCGAGACCGACACGGCAACCGTCATCATCGACGACCAGACAGCTCCGGACGACAGCGGACTGCGCGTCGGCATGGTGGTCGAGGTGCGCGGCACCATCAATGCTGACGGGGTGACCGGCAGCGCCGAAACCGTGGACGTGACCACTGCCATCAGTGGCCCGGTGGAAGCCATTACCAGCGGCACCTTGACCCTCCTCGGGCAGACCGTCCTCATCGACGCCCAGACCCTTTTCGATGCCGAAACCATAGCGCCGCCGTCCATAGATGGGCTCGAGGTGGGGGACCTCATCGCGGTTAGCGGTCTACCCCAATCCAATGGTGGCATACGCGCCACGCGCATCGAAAAACAGGATACCGGCGATGCCAACCTTCAGGTCACCGGCTTTGTCAGCAACCTGACGGCGATCACCTTCACCATCGGAAACCTCACCATCGACTACGGCCAAGCGGCGTTGGAGGACTTCGACGGCCAGGCGCTGATGGCGGGCAATTACGTGGAGGTCCGGGGTTCACTGAACAGCGGCAACGTGCTCCTCGCAGAGCGGATAAAACGCCAGGAGCGCGACTATGACGATGGGGAACTCGCTGAATTCGAGGGGGTTATCAGCGCTGCAGATGAACCGGTCTACACCATGGTGACCGCAGTGGGACCGGTGACATTTCGAATCGGCCCCAACACCCTCTTTGACGAGGGAAGTCCAATGGACCTGATCATCGGTGCCGAGGTGGAGGTCGAGGGCGAGTTCAGCGGCGACATCCTTGGGGCCGAGGTTATCGAAGTGGAAGCACTGACGGACCCAGACGATAGCGACGCTGATGATGTCGATGTCGGTGACAGTGATGATGAAAGTGATTTGGATGGCGATGACTAGGGGCCCGTCGGCAGTTCTTGAACCCGGCGCAGATTGCAGTGGTTGAGTTGTGGTGGAACCCATCGTTCAGACAACCGGATGGGATCCACCTCAGAAAAGACGTGTGAACCATATGCTGCCGACAGCAGATCATCCCTATTTTTGATAGGTCGCACTTCACTGACGGCGCCACCAACTGTATCGTCAGCGTTAGATCGTTCTCAAATCAGTGATGCAGAAGTTCATATTTCTTGGATTCGATCATCTCTTTTACGATATCGACGATGGATTCTGGGGCAGAATATTCGGGATAACTGCGATAAAGGGCCATTGAACGTTCGATTTCATCGATCTCTTCCAAATAATGCTTAACGTCTCGAGTGAGCAAGGGGCTACATCGGCCGCCCGCAAACTGCATGCGGTCTGGGTCAATCCAGTTGTCGCGGATATCGGGCCCTATCAATGTTGCGCAGCGGCAATGGTTTTTGGGGTTCACCAGTCCACAATTCTTCAGCATGAAATGGTTTATTTTTCGCCTTGCCCTTGAAAGTCGTTTGCGAAATGCTGTTTTTGTAATCCCCAGAATCGTGGCAGCTTCCTCACCCGACATTTGAAAGAATTCTCCCAGAACCAAGACGATCCGAAGATTTTTTTCCAGGCATTGCAGCATACCCTGCAAACAGGTGATCCGAACCTCTTGTTCCAGCAGCCGCTTTGTCGGCTCGTCAATAGAATGCTGATCAAATGTAGGATCTGTTCGATAGCCCAATTCTTCCCAATATTCAAAAGTCAGATCATATTCTTTAAACTTGTACTTCTTGATGTTGAGCAAGTGGTTCACAGCAATTCTGTAATACCAGGTTGAAAATTGGCTGCTGCCTCTGAAGTCACTGAGATGGGTAATAATCTTTATCAAAATCTCCTGAGTGGCATCCTCCGCATCTGAAGGATAACCGGTCATCCGCAGAGACAGCTTGTAAATGTGATTCTGGATCTGTTCAATCAGTTTATTCAGGTCCTTCCTGCTGCCTTGTTGGGCCATAAAGGCAAGGTGCTCGACATTCTCATTCATATCGCAACACTCCGTCTCCTGTTCTATCCATACTTGTTGCAAAGATGGGTGTCACAGCCCTTTTAGCTTCGGTGAATACCTAACATTCATCTGGTCAACTAAACGCAACGAAACGATTTTGAATGCAGACAACGTTTCGGCATTTGCGGCAAAAATAAAGGTGCAAACTTAGCAAGAGACCCCCATAGAGGAGTAAAAAGAGTATCAGTACCACGGAATTAGACGATATCCAATAAACGGGGAGTATCAAGATCCCATAAAGGACGATGACAAACAATACTTTTTCATAGATATTCAGATGACCATTGCGATTTTTCGAAATGATTTTTTTCACGATGGACGGGTGCAATTGAAGACAATCACCGGCAACATGCAAATGGGGACATCTTGGGCAGACCGTATACCGAATTAAGAGCAAAATCCCAACATATGCATACAGGAAATAGGCAATCGCAAGTACCGGGCTGTGCAGATAGAGCCCATATGTTGCAATGAGAACCCCGCCATTGAAAGATAGCTGTGCATACATTTTTTCTTTAAGCGTAAACCCGCAAACAGACTTACAGCCATTCGCCTTCATTCCCCTCTCCTATCATATGAATTCCGTTAATACAGCGAACCTTTAGGGTTCGTCCTGCCTTTATAGACAAAATTCATCCAGGAATGTGACATGAAATTTAAGATTGGCGAAAGCGGGCTCGCTAAATATTTCATAAGTATTTGTAATTAAATAAAATAAGTTACTTCAGCGTCGTCAATAGGGATAGGTCGTTGACCTCATAAGTCCATCACGGCGCTGGTGGGGCCTCTGCTCGTGAGAGGGATTCTGTCAGATAGAAATTTGCCAAGTCGGGATTAGGGTTTGGATTGCGACGCGGAAAGTCTTTTTCGCACATACCAACGGGATAGCCAACTGACGTAAATGCTTTAATTGATTAGGGACAACATGTGGCATGTCTAGTTGGACACGTTGCAGGTGGCGGTGTTGAACCATCGACAATCTGCATCGGCCACCTGTGGAGATTCAAGAATCTTGAAGCAGCGGAAATTGAAGCACTCAGCCGCGAGGCATTGCGCAACGATTACGGCCACCGGGCATGCCTTGTTCCTGCAGGGAGATCCGGCCGACGCGATGTCTCTGATCCAGCGTGGCCGCGTGAAGCTTACCAAAGTACTTGAAATCGGAAAGCGACGTCCAGAGCACTATAAGGAGATCGAATCAATGAGCTATTTCTTGAAAGTCACCGAGTCCGGAGAAGGGAATGATCAACTACAGAAATCCTATGATATGCTGCAAGCGATGTTTCAGACGGTTCCAAAGGTGTTTGTGGCCCAGAGTATCCGCCCGGACCTATTGGCGCCGATCGTTCAATATGTCAACCGCTTGATGATCGAGACCCATGCACTGCCACGGCGTACCAAGGAACTAATAGCCGCCCATGTCTCCAAGCTGAATGCCTGTGCCTACTGAGTGGACGCCCACAGCGCCATGGCCATGGCGCAGGGCTTCACCCAGGAGCAGGTTCAGAGCATCCTGGAAAACATCGACGGTTCATCCCTCATCGACGACAAAACCAAACTGATCCTTCACTTATCAGAAACCATTACCCGCAACGCCTATAAAATTCACGAAGGCACTCTGCAAGAGCTGCGGGACCATGGCTGTACCGACGAGGAGCTTTTCGAAGCCATCGCCGTTACATCGCTTTTCAATTTCATGGATCGCATGGCCGACGCACTGGGAGCGCCTGTCGAGAACTTTCAGGAAATGATGCAGCAGATGGGCGACAACTGATTCAAATCAAGGGGGCGGTTATTTCCACGGCAGGGGTTGCCCATTAACTCCCAGCCCGGATCGTAAAACCTTTCGCAATGTGATTGCGTGCAAAACAGATCATTAAAACGCCGGGAATGATGGACAGGACCGTCATCGCCATCACCAGGCCTATATCGGTTCTGAAGGAAAACAAGGTAGAGATTGCCATTCCAATCGGCTTGCCACTGGTCACTGTCAATACGCGCGCGAAGACGATCTCCACCCAGGAGAACATAAAGCAGAAGAACGCGGCCACGGCAATCCCCGGGGCCATCAGCGGAATCATTATCCTGACAAAAAACCTGAGGAACGAATATCCGTCGAGAAGGGCGGTTTCATCGAACTCTTTGGGGATCGCGGAGAAGAAGCTTTCCAGCACCCAGATCGAAATGGGGACATTGAAGGCGCAATGCGCCAAGGCAATGCCGAGGGGCTTGTTGACAAGGTCTAATTGTAAAAAAATCAGGAATACGGGTAGGACCATGACCACGGGGGGCGTCATTCGCACGGCCAAGAAACCGAAAAACAGATGTTTATCCCCCACAAAAGTATACCGTGAAAAAGCGTAGGCGGCCAACAGGGCGACCGGAATCGTGATGAGGATGTTCAAGGTCACATAGGCGATGGAATTTAGGATGGCACCCGTCAGAACGGGATTTTGAAAAATACGAATGTAATTGGAGAGCGTAAATTCTCCGACGGGCGTTGCTCCGCCGCGTAGGGTCACATGGAGACTGACGGACACAAGGGGCAGCAATGGCAGGAAAAGGAAAAGAATATAGATGGTAGGCGGTAACCACCGAAAGTGCAGCGGCTTTTTTAAAATCAGACCCGTCAACTTTGGTTTGCCGACAAGTTGGGGAACCAGCGTATTGAATAGATAAACCAACGGCATGCAGAGCGCCAGGCTGACAAGGGTAACGATGCCGCTGAGGATGAGGATCACCAGGCCTGAACTGGAAATACCTTCCAATACCCATTTGGCCAGCGGTGGGTTGATGTAATGATAGAAAATGCCATTCAGAAACATGAGCAGCATGGTGTTTTGACCCAGCCAAACAATCGTCTTCTGGGCACGGGTCATTCTGGAAAGCAATAGAATGAGGGCGCAACCGGCAAGGGCGGTAAAGGGAAAGAGCAGAAAATGGCCATATGAAGCAAACATGATGACCACATAGTTGTACACATGGAAATTAAAAGGCCCATCGTTTAATTGGTAGGTGAAGAGGACGGCCAGAAAGGCGATGACGGCTGCCGGCCCCAATCGTTTAATGGAAACCTTCCCCACCAAAAATCGCCGCCGTCTAAGAAGGATGCCCAACAGATAAAAGGCGTAGAGGGTGATCGCCCCATGGATGAAGAGATAGTTCCAACCGACAATGCGACCCTTCAGCGGATTAAAGATATCGAGCTTCAAGTTCAGCCAGTACCCAGCCACGTAAAAGAGCAACGCAGCGATAAGGATTTTCAGGTCGGACGTCTTCAAATAGCGGAAAGCGGCGTAGTGGACGATTTCCACCCCGATGATCATCAGCAGGAACCAGGACGGAACACAGAAGGAGGGAAGCCCGAACACGGTGAAGACAGTGCCCCTGAAATAACCCACCAGGCTGGGCAGGGGCAAGCCAAAGAATTTCCCCTCGAAAAAGAGCGGCGGAATCATCATTACCAGCGTTAAAAAGATGAACGGCAGGAGACGCGTGGTAAAACAGCGATCGATGAATTTAGCGACCGGCCAATCGACAACCTCCTCCTTGGCCACATAGCCAGCCAGGACGGCAAACAGCAGCATATGAAAGGAGTAGATAAATTTATACAGGCTCATTCCGGCCGGATTTTTCAGCAACATGAGCTCTTCGACAAAGTGTCCCATAAAGACCAAGGCGATGGCGTAAAAGCGCGCAATATCAATGGTCGCGATTCTTTTTGTGGGTACGACGGCCGTCATTCACTCATCCTTGATCGTGCATCTATCGTCTAAGGCCGGATCCTCATGCCGGTTTGCGTATCGCCACCACCATCTTCTCACGCATCTTGCGCGATTCGTGGGCGGCAAGCGCTTTTTTGAAGGCCCACGATAAGGTGAGGATCATAATGAAATAGATCACGGCCCTGGCCGATGCCGGGCCATAATCCTGCGAAACCACCTCCTGCCCCAATTCCATCGCCAAAAACGTGGTCGAACTGCCGGGCCCGCCGGCATTGAGGCGGAAGGGTTCCACAAAGACCATGAAGCTGTCGATGAACCGCAGCAGCAGCGCCATGATCAATACGGCCTTCATTTTGGGCAGTTCTATGTAACGGAAGGTGTTCCAACGGGAAGCGCCATCAACGGCAGCGGCTTGGTAGAAGGCCGATGGGATGGTCGTCAGGCTGGAGTAGCAGAGCAAGACCACAAGACTGGTCCAATGCCAGACATCCATTAGCACGATCGCCGCCCAGGTGGGAATGATCTTCAATGTCCAACCGGCGCCAAAGGCGAGCGCCAGAAAAACATGCCAAATCATCGCGATCATGTTCCAGGGTACCAATAACGGCAGCGACATACAAACCAAACATAGCGCACTTAGCGCCCCTTTTTTGGGGATGGTCACCGCAATGGCGATGCCCAATGGGATTTCAATGGTTAAAACGATGGCCGAAAACAGCATGCTGCGACCGAAGGTCTCCCAAAAACGGATGGAACCCAGTACATCCCGATACCAATCCAAGCCCACCCAAACCTTGGACTTGATGTGAAACACATCAAAGAAGGAGTATTGTGCAACCATCATCAATGGCAAAACCGCCACAAATCCAAGCAGAACGATGGCGGGCAATAGAAACAGCCAAGCCTTGTTATTTCTTACCTTTGCCATGGCCCATCACTATGCTTTGGCGCACGCAACGATCGACGTAAAGCGGCCAATCTCCTTCGGTATGACTGGTGGCGATGGGGTCGCGTAGACGCCATCCAGGACACCGCCGGCCGCTGCATTTTATTCAGGTGGCAGCCGTCTGGAACGATCAGGAGATCGATGGCGGGAGGGGTGTGGAACCCGTAGGCCGGCAGCATTGTAAAGCCGCCACGTGCTTGAACGGGTTTTCCGGTCTCGCCGACCAGGAACACCGTCAAGGGATCGGCTTCGCTGATCCGAGAGGCGGTCGAGAACACCTCAAAAGGTCCGGCGACGTCGAGAACGTCCGTTTGGTCGTAGCGGTAAATGCCGACCTCCATGCCGAATTCGCTCCCGTCTGCCTACAGGTGAATGTTCAAATTGAGGTGTCGTTCCTGTTGGAGCTGCAACAGATCGGTCCTGAGCCTGCGCCAGTATGCGTGATCCTCGCTGAAGAGCACCTCTTCGAGGCGGGGCTTCAGATCGGAGTAGTGATGCGCCAATATGCCTTCTACATTTTGCCAGTTGCTGTCTGACCGACGCTGAATGCTCAGGCCGTAAACCCAGATGGTGTTGGCCAACCCGGCCACTGAGTCGATAACTGCCGGAACATCCGTGATGTAGGGGATGACGGGGCAGAGCAAGACGGACGAATTGACACCCGCCGACCTCAACTGCCGCATGGCCGCGATCCGCCGCTCCGTGTCGATAGTCTTGGCCTCGAAGCGTTCGCGAACCTGATTGTCGGTGAAGGCAATCGAGAAGCTCACCGTGGGCGCCTTCATCTTCTGCAGTACGTCCAGGTCCCTTAGCACCAGATCCGACTTGGTCAAAATGCTGACCGAAAACCCATTTTTCTGGAGTAGTTCAAGGATCTTGCGGGTCTGTAGATGGTTCGCTTCACAGGGTTGATACGGGTCCGTTTCCCAGCCCATGTAGATCGCCTGGGGTGGTATTCCCGACAACTCCGTCTGGAGGCGGTTGACAAGGTCCGCATGGACCATGACCTCTTCTTGCCAGTCGGTTTCGGCCTTGTTGAGGGCGTAGCAGTAGTAGCAATAATGTTCACAGCCCACATAGGGATCGATCTGATAGTCGCGGTCCTTCAGTGAACAGGGCTGCAGGATCGGTCGATTGGTGCACGGTGTAATCTTCATCCTTCACCCCCCTCATTTATTGCCGTGCCTGCTGCAGTTCCCGCCAAAAAGTTTTATGAAGAAAACTGCCATCATCCAACCGGCAAAGCTGTTCAAACATAGGCTTGGTCATGGTGAAGGCGAGGGTATCCTGGGGGAGGTGTTTGCGCATGGCAATATCCGTAGCCCCCACCACGGCCAGTGGTTCATCGAGATCCGGAAACAGCGTCAATAGCTGCCCGCAACCGGATCCGTACTGCGCTATCACGGGGTTCTTGCGGGGTGAGGCGTTCAGATACTCTGCGCCAGTGAGCAGGAGGGCCAACTGATCTGGATTTACGAAGAAGGTAACCGTTTTAAGGAACTCGGTTTGATCCTCTCGGAGCGCCGCAACCACAATGGCGCTGTGGTGGACCGTGTAGGGCGGAAGGTTTTTGAGCCAGCGGCACATCACATCGGTTGACGCCTTCAAGCCCTCGGCGCAGGCCAGGTAGTCCGCCACCGCTTCCGTCGGCATGCTCTGAATGCCACACATCCAGTAACCCGCTCCCGGGCAGCCAAAGGATGCGGCTGTTTCATGATCGATGACGGTAGAATCGCCGTTCTGCCACGCAGCGAAATGTTCGAAGATACAACTGGCTGCCGTTGCCACTGGCTGAAAAGGGGTTGCATCCGGCACATCATACACCCCCACCAGCGGATAGGAGATGCCTGCGATTTGAATCAATTCATCTGGAGAGTCGCTCATCGTCAGCTCCTTAAATGAGGTAATTGGTTTAATCCATGCGCAAAGGAGTACTGAAGATTGGGGCTGTCGGAATTGTAAAAAAACGACAATTTTCAGAGAATCGTCATGATTTGCTTAAACGATTGTTTTTCTTTTAGAAAGTCAGACGGTGCGCATCCCGTGAAGGCTTTGAAATCTTTGATGAAGTGGGCTTGGTCGTAATAGTCCAAATCATGTGCAAGATCGGTGAGGGTGGCCTGCGGCGGCCGAATCAGCTTGTTGAGGACGACTTGAAATCGGCTCAGCCGGTAAAATTGTTTTGGCGTTACCCCAACAAAACGATTGAACCGCCGCTCAAGCGTTCTGGGGTGTACGCCATACTCTCGGCAAAACGCTCGCACCGGCAAGCCCGCCGTGTAGAACTGATGAAACAGGGCGGTCGTTTCGCGAGAGATTATGGGGTGTTGGTCCAAGAGCCCGAGAAAGAACTGCTCCAGAATGGTGATTTTAGCAGCCATGGTTTTCGCTGCACGGAGTTTATCCTCCAATTCTGTGGTGAGGGCGTTTAGCAGGACATCGAGCCCAATTGTGTCATCCTTGAATTCCGATACGGGAATTTTGAAAAAGGGGAAAAAACCGGTCGGGAAAAAAGAGACACCGATCGTCAAAACCGTCCCCTCCTGTTGCATGAGCGTATGGTCGCCGTTCAAGCCCTGGAAATAGATATTGCCGGGCGTCTTGTAGGTTACGCCCTTTTTCTCGAAGGTCATCGGGGACTTCAGGTTGATCAGGATGTCGATATTATTGACGGGTAGTATTTTGTGATGGAGGGAGATATGGCGGCCGCTGTCGAGCACCCAAAAATATTTGATCAAACTTTTCAGGGGCGCCGCGGTGGGGTAATATTTTTTGATGGCAATCGATGTCATCGGCCCAATGGTCAACGCACCTTTTACGATGGGATGCACGAACTGCAGCCACCTTATCAGCTTCAGCAGCAGCATACAAGCAGTCGTCGAGATGGGTTAAGGGGTTAAGGGGTTAAGGGGTTAAGGGGACGAAGTTAAGGGGACGTCCATTGAAGTTAAGGGGACGTCCATTGGAATATTAGTTTAACATTGTGTCGTCGTATGCTATATGGTCAGTATGCCACGACAAGCCCGCATAGACGCGCCTGGTGCGTTGCATCATATTATTGTAAGAGGTATTGAACGTCGAAAGATTTTTTATGACGACAAGGACCGGGACAACTTTGTGGAACGGCTGGGAGGTGTCTTAAGCGAAACCGGTACGCCCTGTTTTGCCTGGACCTTGATGCCCAATCACGCGCATCTGTTGTTAAGAACCGGCACCTCGCCAATCGCTACGGTGATGCGACGGCTCTTGACGGGGTATGCTGTCAGTTTCAATCGCCGTCACCGCCGGCATGGTCAACTCTTCCAGAATCGCTACAAGTCCATTTTGTGTCAGGAGGAGATTTATTTGTTGGAGCTGGTACGTTACATTCACCTGAATCCGCTGCGTGCCGGGCTTGTCAAGGATCTAAGAAGCTTGGACACCTATGCCTATAGTGGGCACAGTGTGATGATGGGTAAACGCAAGCAGTCGTGGCAGGATGCAGATTACATTCTGAAATATTATGCCCCAAAGCGGCTGTCTGCCCGTCGACGCTATCACCAATTCGTGGAAAAGGGTGTCAGCGAAGGTCGAAAACCGGAGTTGGTCGGGGGAGGGCTTGTTCGTAGCGCCGGTGGATGGTCTGCAGTTAAAGCCTTGCGCAAGGGCTTTGAGCGGACTAAAGGGGATGAGCGAATCTTAGGCGACAGTAAGTTTGTTGAGACGGTGTTGAATGCGGCGCAGGAGAATCTGGAACGAAAGTATCGCCTTAAAGCCGATGGCTGCGATTTCAGATGGTTGGTAGACCGTGTAGCAAAACAGTTAGGGCTCGGACCACAGGAGGTGTTGGCCCCTGGCAAGTATCCTAAAATTGTAAAAGCACGCAGCCTGTTGTGTTATTGGGCAACGCGAGAACTGGGAATGACCACCATCGAGCTATCCAAGCGGTTGAACTTGTCGCAGCCAACCATCAGCCAATCGGCGAAGCGCGGGCAAAAAATCGCACAAGAGCTTGGAATTTGCATCCTTGAGAAATGAAAACAATAATCCAATGGACGTCCCTATACGCCGTCCCTATACGCCCGTCCCTATACGCCTATACGCGCTATACGCCCGCTATACGCCCCTAAACAGACGGATCGCCGATGAGAAGTAATCAAGCGAAGCGGAAACACAAGGGGCCGGGACGTCCCAAAGATCATAAAAAAACTGCCGCCATCATGGCGGCTGCGAGCAAGCTGTTCATGCGGTCCGGACCGACGCAAGTCACCATGGATGACATTGCCGCCGAAGCGGGTGTTTCCAAACTGACCGTATACAACCACTTCGGCACCAAAGAGGAGCTCTTTCGATCCATGATTCTCAAGAAGTGCGAGCGCCTCATCAATGACGATCTCTTCGCTCAGTTAACCTGCCGCAATCCCCGCAAGGAGTTGTTTGCCATCGGTCGGGCCTTCACGGAGATCATCTACAGCGCAGGCGCCTTGTCCGTTTATCGCACGGTCGTCAGCGAGAGTCGGCACAGCAGAGAAATCGCAGAGCTCTACTACGCCAGTGGTCCGAAGAGGGTATTCCAGCTTCTCGAGGACTATCTTGAGAAATTGGAAGCGACAGGTAAGTTCGCGTTTCCTGACATCCATCGGGCGGCCGACATCTTCTTCTCCCTGTTTCACGGAGACCTGCACATGAATGCCGTGTTGATGACGAAACCTACATCCGCATGGTCGAATCTTGACAAATGGACCGAAGAGAATGTGGCGGTGTTCATATCGCTTTTCTCGACATAGTAATGTCTAATAAGAATTAGGCTGCCGGCCGACGGATGACGTAATAGCGTCACTCTAAACGGGGGCTTGTGACAGCCATGGCCTGGATGCCTCAGTGGGCTGGGTAGGATGCGGTCGCAACGTGTGCGACGAAAAGCGATAAAGGAACATCGATCCCCGCTGCTTGGGGAAGGTCGCTTCAGTCATCGATCGCGATGGTTATCACCAGGGGATCTTCATCCGGCACCGTAAATTTGGCTTCATCAAAGCGCGGCGGCCGAAATGCCGGGCGCACGTTGTTGGACACGCCCCAGGCTTCCTTGGGAATCCCGAAGAAATTGGTATCGACTTTCCTATTCCCATTCAGGTCGTGCGAAACCGATACGGCGTACGTTCCGGCTGGCATAGCTTTAAAATGACACTGGACATCGTCGGTGCTGGCATTTAGCCATACCTGTACATCGGGCTTGCCCATGGGAAAGGACTCGGGGTCAGTGAACAACCCGCAACCCACTTCTCCATCCGTGCTTGCGATGTTCTTAATGATGACGACGATCTCTGCCGCACCGCCCGGAGGTGATGCGAAAAAAAGTATCGATATCGTGACCAGTATTACCTGTATGTTTCGCTGTGCTTTCATTGCGCTACTCCCTCATAGGCCTTCGTCCTGACGCGTCCAATTGCTCAGCGACGCACCGTGCCGTAATGCCTTCCCCGCTGCTCCAGTAAACCTTCCACTTCCTTCCACGACAGCGGCAGCCGATCTGCTGGAGTGCGTATTCTTGCGAACGATGATCCCGTTAGCGCCGCGTTGCCCGCTTCCATGGCCTGCTGATGCACCTCGCTGGCCACGAAGGTATCCAGGCTTTCATCATCTGTCCAGGCCGTCATTGTCCAGGCGCGGTTGCCGGCAATTTCACGGCGTATGCGAAACCCGATCAATCCGGTATGCTCTCCATCTGCAAGCGACTGCTGGACCTTACCCACGTGGTGCCAGAAGACCTGGTTTAGCGCTTTGTCGTCACCCGTAACGGCTAGTGTCAAGCCGACGGTTACCTCGCCCCTTTCTTCCCATGGGCCTGAGGTGGCACCGGCTGGTGTGGTGTACGGGCTTGAGATCTTACAGGCGGATAGAATGGCCAGTAAGGATACCAGGGTCGCCGGAAGGACGAGGCGCTCCATCATGGCCATCTTGGATGATTGATGATTTTGAAGCATTGTAGGTCACCGCCTTTTGGTAATAATGAACTGGTCAGTATACTATAATCCCGAAATTAATGAACGCAATAGTCTAAAAATATATTCCCCACCACCTGTGGAGGCGGAGAATCCGTCTGTTTCCGGCGATTGGGAAGGTGGTCCCTTCACCCCGCGGCATCTTTCCGCCAGGACGGTCGTCCCACACCGCGCTGCTGCAGCGGTAACAAATTGTTACCATACAGATACAAAACTCCTATAAAGGCCCTTGTGCGCCCGACGATATCCATGCGTAGACGATCCAATATGGTTTCGGCCGGACCCTAGCGATGAGGTCTCCTTTTATTCACCGCATGAAACAGGAGGACATTCGGATGATTTCAGGTATTTCAGGTTTGAGCAGCATGATGTCGGGTATGCGGGCCGACCCGCAGCAGATGTTCAATCGGGTCGACAAAGATGGCAACGCCGGTATTGACACGGACGAGTTGGGCGCCCTGACCGAAAAGCTCGGCGAACTAACCGGCACTTCCATCGATGCGGAAAGCATAATGGCAGAGTTTGACGGTGATGGTGATGGTGTGCTGACCCAGGAAGAGATGAAGGGCGCCATGGAGAGTTTCAAAGATCAGATGGGTCGCCCGCCCATGGGAGGGCCCATGGCCAATGGAAGTTTGCCGAATACCAATGATTACGACTTCTACAGCCGGGGCGGGGATGAGAGCCAGTCTCTCGTAGACCAGCTGCTGGCGTCTCTTTCCGAGTCCGATGAAGAGGAATCGCAACAGTCGCTTACCCAGGAGTGGTTGCAGACCTTGAAAGGCGAGAACCCATCGTATTCCGCTGTCGATCTACTCTTCTAATCCCGTCAGCCGTCCTTGGCTGCCGATCATACCCGGCTGCATCGTGAAACAACGGGGGTGTGACAGTTTCGGTCTCGCGCCCCCGTTGCTTTGCCCGCATCGACGCTTGCAGTGCCACCCACACGCCCACCCACGGCTAAATCGCATCCGAATCTTGCCGCCGCCCACCGCTTACGTCGCGCGCTGAAGACTCCGCCATCTGCCAGGCGTCGGTGAGGTGCGTATCAGATGGGCCACCATCGCGCACCGTCCGGTTTTTCATTGTAACCATTTGTGACGTTCGGACGACTCATAATAGTGACGTGCATCTTGCTGAAACCGGAGAGTGTTATGGCCATCAACGCCACCATGCTTGTCATCAGCCAAGATCAGCTTTTGCTGAACGCTATGAGGTCGATGGTGTCTCCGGACGGCTTCAACATTATCCAGCGCAGCATCGTCGATGATGCGGCCGCACTCATCGCGGAGTTCTCCCCGTCCATCGTCCTGCTGGACACCTCACTCACCACCGTAAATGCGCAGCACCTCTGCCGTGAGATAAGAACCTACTATGCCGGCATTGTTATTGTTCTAGTGGCGGACTATGATGAGTTGGATGAGTTGACGGCCTTTGAGAATGGCGCCGATGACTACATTCGCAAAAGGGTGCATATCAAAATATTGCTGGCCCGAATTTCCCGTTTACTGAAGCTCTCCCTGCCGCGCTCAGCGGAGAAAGAGCGGCCCATCACCGTCGGGGGCCTGGTCGTCGATCCCACCCGGCGAGAAGTGTTTGTGAAGGACCGGCGTGTTCAACTGACCAGCATTCAGTTCGATTTGCTGTGGCACCTGGTGAATAATCGCGGGCGGGTGGTGACGCGGGATGATTTGAACCGGCTCTTGTACAACAAGGCTTACAATGGCATCGACCGTTCCATCGACGTATATATCTCCAGAATTCGCCAGAAGCTGGGTGATGACCCCGCTCAGCCGGTATACCTCAAGACAGTCAGAGGGGTCGGCTATCTCTTCGCCGATCTGCGTTAGATCTCGTCCACACAGATGTTGCTCCCCCCTTCCGTCAGCAGCTGTAAACCGTTACGGCATTGCCCGTTGATACGGTTGGTAAGTTTTCAGCACATAGGCCTCCCGTAGGCGCTTGGCTTGATCGTCAGTTAGGAAGGTCGCCAGTTCCCCCTCCGTTTCGTCCAACAAGGCCGCCAAGTCGGCCGTCAGCATTTCTATCTGCTTCGCTCTGGCGCTCGTCCAGCGGGCAATCAGCGCCTTCTTTTGATTCTCCATCGACACGATGACACGTTCGCTCCGCTCCGTCTGCGCTGGGGTTAGACCCAGCTCGGTCTGCAGCTGCGCAAGGGCGGTTGGGGACCCCTGGCGGTTGAATGGGCGCGCCAGCATCTGTTGCATACGCTCCTCGATACGCTGGATGGTGTTGTCAAACAACTGCTGTTGACCGGGGGTGAGTTCCGCCCGGAGCTGATTTACATGGTGATTGAAGATGAGCTGTAATTCTGGCTGGGTTTTTTGAAAGATCTCCAAAAACTCAAGGTGCATCGCTTCCAGCAGCGCACCGGTCTTCTGCTGCTGCGCCGTTGAGAGATCGAGCTCATCGAGCTGCCGGCCAAGAATCCGGATTGGCGGCGGCGGGCCCATGGGGTCCATAAACCGTTTGATCCGGTTTTTGGTGTAGATGCCGGTCCCCAGTGCACCGCTAAAGGCCCCGACAGCCAAGATGAGGAGGATACCGGTAATCACTTTCCATCTGTTCATGTGGACCCGCCTTACAAGCCAAAAGCGGCGATCAGGTTGGCACTTATCGGATTGTCCAGGGCAAGGGCCACCAGTTCGAGGTCGGGATCGAGGCCCGTCTGTGTTATCCACACGCCCAGCACAAGGGTAAGTGCGCAGGCGACCGGTGCCAGTCGCCAGATGTATTGCTGAAAGAGCCACATCAGGGGCGGCTCCGCATCCAGTCGCAGGGTGCGGATCTGCCGCAGGAGCCTGCCCCGCCATTGTGGATCGAGGGTTTGCGGCACCCCATCTCCCCGCTGGCGGTAGATCGCCTTGAAGATATTTAGGCCATCATCGGACATCATCCGCCCCCCCCATCAGTGTCTCCAAGAGGATTTTCAGTTTGCGGCGCGATCGGTGGGCCCGCACCTTCACGTTTGCCGTACTCCACCCCAGCAGCCTGGCCGCCTCCTTGACCGAGTGATCTTGAAGATGAACCAGTTCGAGCACCATGCGGTCTTTGGGCGGTAATCTTTTGAGGGCCCACGCAAGAATCTCCTTCGCCTCTTTCCGATTCAGCTGCCGCTGGTAGGCCTCCCGGGACTGGTCCGAGAGCATGAATTCCAGCCAACGCTGGTGATCGTTGGAGAGGGTGCTGAGGGCCGTCTCTTTGCGTCGGTAGTGCCTGCGCAGCTGGTCATAGCAGGTCTTCACGGCGATGGCGGCGAGCCAGGCCCTGAAGCGATCTTTTGCCCGGCACGTCGGCAGGGCTTTGTAAGCCCTCAGAAACACCTCTTGAACGGTCTCCTCCAGATCCGCTGCCGGTACGTGATATCTGACGCGGGCCAGGACCAAGGATTCATATTTGATCATCAAGCCTTCGAAGGCATCGCTATCGCCCCCCAGCACCCGATCTATGATGGCGGCATCCGAGGTGCCGGCGGCATCCGAAGTGCCGGCGGCATCCGAGGTGTCGGCGGCATCCATGGTGCCGGCGCCATCTGTGGAACCGGCGGCATCTCTGCCGCCGATACTATCGCTGTTGCCGACACCACCATCGGCGCCCTTGGATCGGCGGTTGCCCGCTCCTTTCGAATGCTTCGGCATCACGCACGGGCACCCAGGTGGCCCACCGCGGCAGTCGCCTCCCTATCCCCTATTCTATTCAGACTCCATGGGCAAAGCGTTTGCCGAACGGAGGTCTGTCGTCCCTTGGTCTGCATGCCGCTGATTGTCGCTTATCGATTGGTTCTTGAAGAAATCGCATTTCCGGTTCTGATCATCGCGGCGCTTTTTTCTGCTCTGATCATCAAGTCGTTCCGGTGACGGGTTCGGTTACACCCCTTATGACCGCCCACGCACCCGGTCCGGCTGGACGTCCTCCCGAGGCGCTGTGCGCTGGAGCGCACGCGCGCCACCTTCCCACCCCGCCCACCGCTCCGTCAGCGGCGTAGATCCTCGGCAGCCCCCTCCGCCGCGAGAAGAGGGTCCGGATAGACCGGTCCGGCATGATGCTGGCCTCGGCCGTCAAGACCCATGGTGTCGTACAACTCGACGATAGGCTTCAGCTTGGGGCGGTCGGGGTTCTCCGCCGGTTTCAGGAAGGCGCACGCTGGATGGGATGACGCTCGCCGCCGCTGATCGAGATCAGGTCGGCAAGCCGGATCTCGATCGTGTGGGTGTTTCTTCCGCTCCCGCAGAAGATGGTCTCGGAGGGGCTCAGCGCCGAATCGAAGAGCACCTTCACATCGTCACACACGGGAAAGGGCCCCACGCCACCCACCTGGAATCCCAGCTCGCTCTCTACCTGCTGCGGCGAGATGGATCGCAGCGCGGTTCGTTTGACGCCCAGTGCGTCGGCCAGCTTGCGATAGTGGATCCGGGCGCTGCCTTCGACCGCCGCCAAGACCCACATCCCACCTTTGATCCGGAACACGATCGTCTTGAGCAGGTGGCGGGTGAGGTGGGGTGCAAGCCTGTCGGCCTCTTCGAGGCTGACAATGGGGGGGTGCTCATGGAGGGTATAGGCGGCACCGCTTTTCGCCAGCATACGGCTGATGGTTTCCGAGACCATGGGATATTCGCTACCTGCAAGGTCGTTGTTGGGCGCGCCGGCGGCGGTCGGCCCGGTATCCTGCGCCGGGCGGCGACCGCCGTCGGGAGCGGTTGCGCCGGAATGCGTCCGGCAGTGGTCACAGCAGGGTGAGATACCGGTCTACCTCCCACGGTGTGACCTGTTTCATGAACTCGCCCCACTCGTTTTTCTTCAGTCGTATATACTCATCAGCGATGGGACCCAAGCCCTCTTTGACCACCGCGTCCGCCTCGAGGGCTTCAATGGCCTCCAACTGATTCTGAGGCAACAGCACCATGCCCCGTTCACGGCGCTGATCATAGGAGAGATTCCATACATTCTCTCCCAGGATGGGATCGCCTGGATCGATCCGGTTCTCGATGCCGTCCATGCCCGCGGCAATGTGGGCCGCCATGAAGAGGTAGGGGTTCACCATCGCCGACGGCGAACGGTCCTCCACCCGCCGGTTGTCCGGACAACGGTACAACTGGGTCCGATTGTTGTCGCCATAGGAGGCGAAGGCGGGGGTCCAAGTATACCCGGAGGTCGACGAGTAGACAAACTCCCCGCTCTGAATGCGCCGGTAACAATTGATGCTCGGCGAGGAGACGGCGGTCAGCGCCCGGATATGTTTCAGCAGTCCGCCGATATAGTATAGGGCCGTCTCCGATAGCCCAAGCGCCGCGAGGCCCCGGCTATCGGTACCGATGGGAAACAGATTCTCCCTGTTCTGGAAATCGGCGACGTGAAAATGGAAGTGGGCGCCGGATCCGGTTTTGTCGTCAAATGGTTTGGCCAGGAAGGTGGCCGTGGCGCCGTACTTGCGGGCCGTCTGGCCGGCCATCATCCGGAAGCGGACGAGGCGGTCGGAAGATCCCAGGGCGTCTGTCCAGCCATAGTTGATCTCATACTGGCCGTTGGCATCTTCGTGGTCGCTCTGGTAAATCTCGAACCCCATCTGGTTCCCATAGCGCGTGATATCCTGCAGGTAATCCATGCTCTGGCACATCCCTTTGAAGTCATAGCAGGGCTTGGCCTGGACATCGATGCCCTGGGGGTCCCAGGGTTGGATGTCACCTGCGGGGCCTTTTTCCACCAGGAAGTGCTCTGGCTCGAAACCGCCGTTGAGCAGATAGCCGCGTTCACCGAAGCGCCGCATCATGCGAATTAGGTTGGTGCGGGGGCAATAGGGCCAGGGTTCGTTGTCCACGTAGATGTTGCATGTGGCCAAGGCCACGTTCGGTTTCCACGGCAGCTGGCAAAAGGTATCCAGGTCCGCCCGTGCCATCAAATCGTGGCTTTCTGGTCCCTGCCCCATCCCCCAGACGGCACCGCCCGCGAATCCGGCGCCCTCGTCGACGATGTCGTCAAAATACGCCACCGGCACCTGCTTGACCTTGGGGCTGCCGTGGATGTCCACAAACTGGGCCAGCAGGAATTCGATCCCCTGGGCCTCGAGCCCCTGGCGCACATCTTCCCGTTTGTCAGTAGTCTCTTCACTCTCCGCATTGATCGCAACGACTTGATTCATGGTTCATTCCTTTTCTATGTCAATGAATTGGGGGCTAGCTGCGACGCATCGATGCGATGCGCACCCCTAAAAGCCTTCGCGTTTGACCGCACCCGAGGCCAGCGGGATTCCCAGCGCCTCGGCGGTGACCAGACTGATGCAGCGCATATCCTCCGGTTCGAGGTTGTGGACGTTGGTTTTGCCGGTGCAGCGGGCGATGATGGCCGTTTCCTGGGAGGTCGCCTTGAGCCAGTTTTCCAAGGCGGTGGCAGGGGCCGCATCGTCTGCGGCGGCCGGGAAACAGAGCCGGCCGCCTTCGATGTCGGCCCCCATCGCCAGAGCGGCGGCGGTTCCGAACACCGCGGCGCTGCAGTTGAGGGCCAGGGCTTTGGCGGCGTCCGTGCCCGACCGCATTCCGCCGTAACTGATCAGGGCGATCTCCTCCTCACGACCCAATTGACGGAGCGCCGCGATGGCATCGCGAATGACGGTGAGATCCGGAGCGCTTCGCCGTTCGGACAGCGGCTGGCAAATGCCGGCTGTGCCGTCCAGCAGCAGCAGATCCAGACGGTGCTCCAGGGCGAAGGGAAGGGCCCATGCCAGGTTCGCAGCGGTAACGGTCAGACCGAGGAGCTGCGCGGGCCGCAACCGCTCGATGGCCGCTGCCTGCTGAGCAGAGGCGGCAGCGAAGATGAGGGCGTCGGCCGCTTCGGCCGGGGCCTCACCGCTCTGAACCAGCTGCAGCCATTTCACCCCGCTGCCCACCGCCTCGCCACTTCGGGGATCGGCGGGGGCGCGACGGCCCAGGTAGCCGCAGCCGGTGGCGCTCAGAGCGGTGCTGAGCGACCTGCGGACAGCGTCCGGGACATCGTCGAAGCCGGTGACGAGGAAGGGTTCCGCCAGGGTGATGGCGGGGATCTCGGCCGGCCGACGGCCCACTTCGCGCCAGCGGCTGAGGCAGGTTTCCGTCGTGCAGGCCTCCCGGTACGGGTCGATCACCAGCCGGGTCAACGCCGCCGAAAGAAACACCACATCATCCAGGGTGGCCTGCCGTCCCTGGGGGAAAGGATTGGCGCGGGGGGTGAGGATCGCATCCAGAACGGGACCTTGTGCAGCGCCGGGTGCTGCGCCGAGCCGCGACATGTCGCGAATGATGCGCCGATCGCTGCGGGTGAAGTTGGCCGAACCGGTCTCCTGCATCTCTGCCGAGGCTGAGGTGGCGGCATGGGCGCCGCTGCGCTGTTCGCGAAGCTCGGGACAATAGGGCAGGCGCGTCATCTCGGCCGCCTCGGGTGTCAGCGCCACCAGATCATCGCGCGACAATTGGTGGATGTCCGCATACCCCAGGGCATGGGTGATGGCCGCCATCTGCCAGCGGAAGGACTCCAGGTAGGCGTGCATCCGCATGCCGATGGCGGTCGGGTCGCACCGCCGGGTCAACGCCTCGTCCTGGGTGGCCATGCCCACGGGGCATCTCCCTGAACTGCACGCCATGCAGCCGGTACAACCGCCGGCGATGAGCATGGCCGTACCGAGCCCCACCGCGGCGGCGCCCAGGGCGATCGCCTTGGCCGCATCGGCCCCATTTTGGATCCCCCCCATGAGGACAATCGGGAGCTGCCCGCCGGCATCGATCTCCGCCAGCCCGTCCATGGCCTCCATGAGCGCCGCCATGGTGGGGATCCCCACATACTCGGCAACCTCGTCCCCTGCAGCGCCGGTGCCCCCCTGGAGGCCGTCCAGTTCGACAAAGTCCAGCCCGTCCTTGTAGGCGATCTTCACGTCGTCGCGGGTCCGTCCGCCCCCCAGCTTGAGGCTGATGGGAAGGCGCCAGCCGACGGCCTCCTTGAACTCGTTGACCTTCATCACCAGGTCGTCGCCGCCCAGGATGTCGGGGTGGCGCGAGGGGGAACGCAGGTCCATGCCCGCCGGGATGCCCCGCATGGCGGCGATCTCGGGGGTGAGCTTGGCGGCCATCAGCTGGCCCCCGAGCCCGGGTTTGGCGCCCTGGGAGATGTAGATCTCCAGGCCGTCGGAGCGTTTCATGTCGTGGATATTCCACCCCAGACGGCCCGAGAGGCACTGGGCGATCAGCTGCCGCGCTTCGGCCCGCTCTACGGAGTACATGCCGCCCTCTCCGGTGTTGTCGGCGATGCCGGAGAGGCGGGACGCCATCCCCAGGGCGGTTTTCATGGCCGGGCTGAGGGCCCCGTAGCTCATGGGGGCGATGACCACCGGCATGCTCAGATCGATGGGGCGCGCCCCATGCCGGTCACCGACGAGGGTTCGCAGACGGACGCTCGCCGGCGCCGCCCCCGCCGCATCTTTCAGCGCGACGGAGATGTCGCTCTTGAAGGCCAGGTCGCTGAAGTGGGGCAGGTGGCGGGTGGTGCCGTAGCCTCTGATGCGGTAGCGGCCGATCTGGCGCTTGATCTGTACATCCTGTCGGACCTTCCGGTTCCAATAGGGGACGTCCCTGCCGGAGAAAACGGTAAAGGGCATTCGTTTTGTCTGTGGCTCGGGCGCGCCATAGGTTAGATCCCGTCCGGCGCTGACCACCTTGCGAAAAGGCCCCATGAAGGGGATGCCGTGGCGTTCAAGAAATGCCGCCACGGCTTCGATCTCCGGTGGATCCGGATCGACGACGGTGGCGTCGCTGCCCAGGGAATCGATCCGGCCGCCGACGAAGATCTCTCCGCCGGCCATGTTCTCTCCGACCCGGGGGCCGGAATCGCCCACGATGATCATCCGACCGCCGTACATCATGTAACCGGCCATGAAGCTGGCGCTGCCCCCGCAGCAAAGCGTGCCCGCTTTCATCACCTGGCCGGCACGGCTGCCCATGTTGCCTTTGATAACGATGTCGCCGCCGCGCAGGGCCTCTCCGGCGATGGCGCCGGCGTTGCCCGCCACCACGATGGTGCCCGCCTGCATATTGTCGCCCACGCCCCAGCTGACATTCTTCTCGACGTGGATCTGGGGGCCGTCGCTGAGGCCACCGCAGAAATAACCCGCCGAGCCGTGGATATCGATACGGATGGGATTGGTGAGGCCCACGGCGATGTAATGCTTCGCGTCCGGATTGAGAACCGTGATATCCTGATGAATGGCGCCATAGCCTTGGATGACCTCATTGGCCGTTCTGATGGGCATTCGGGAAAGATCAATTGTCGCCATGTTGTTCTACCTCTATGTCTCTGTTAGCGGTTGCGTGAAAGCGCTGACCTCAGGTGCCCCGGGACCACAGGCCGAAGGTCTGAGGGGGCGGTTCGGATGTCTCCAGCGACCGTCCGGGGTACAGCCGGTTGAGGCCGACCTCCTCGGAGGAGATGGCGATCAGGTGCTCATCCTCGTACTTCACCATGGGTTTGGCCGCCAACTTGTCCTTGGCGTATCCGATGGCGTCGCGGGTGGCCACCAGGTAGGAAAAGGTGCCGTCGAGATCTTCGAGGCTGTGTTCGAGGGCTTCTTCCAACAGCATCCCGCGGCTCATCTGGTAGGCGAGATAGACGGCGATCAACTCCGTGTCGTTCTCCGTCTGAAACCGCATCCCCTTGCGCTCCAGGCGGCGCCGCATGATCCAGTAATTGGTGATCTGGCCATTGTGCACCGTGGCGACGTCGGCAAAACCGCAGGCCCAGAAGGGATGCGCGGTATCCGGACGGACGCCGGACTCGGTGGCCAGGCGGATGTGGGCGATGCCATGATCGCCATCAAAGCTCGCGATGTCGTATTGTTTCGCCAGCGCCTCCGGCTGGCCGACATCTTTGATGATATCCAGGCTGGTGCCGATGGAGACGAGCCGCGCGGACTGCTGCAGGGCGCGGGTCAGCTCCGGGATGTCACCACCGAAGGAGACGGTGGTGCCGTAGGTGCACCCCGTCATCTCTTCCGCCAATACGGTAACGCCGTTGGCCGCCATCAGGTTGCGCAGCCGGGAGACTGCCGTCGGCGCCGATGTGCCCGCATCGAGGAAGAGTCGCAGCCGCAACCGGTCTTCCAGGGGGGGGTGGTACAGCGCCCAGCCGGTGGAATCCGGCCCCCGATGGAGCGTCGCGTCCAAAATGGCCGTGAGGGCCTCGCCGGTGGTCATGTTCAATGGGTTGCCGGCTCTTTTCTTGATGAAAATACCTGCGATCGCGCACATGGCATCTCCTTATTGAGCGTCGTTCGATGGATCCTCGAAAGCGACGGTGTGGCCGGGAAGCACCGGGGCGGTGTCGCAACACTGCGGACGCCCTGCTTCCCAGGATCGAGCCTTAAAGCGTCAGTGCATCGATGCTCGCGTTCGAAGGGTACGGGGGCTAGCCGGCCGAAAGGGCACCGGGCGAGGGCGCGCCGTTCGCCGGCGGCGTCTTATTCGGAAAAGCGAGGGGAGACGATGACGGAGAGGAACCGGATCGGCAGGTGGATCAGTTCTTCCGGCCCATGGGTGGTCTCCGCGTCGAAGAACAGCGAGTCTCCGGGAGCCAGCCGGTAGGATTTGTTCCCATGCAGATAGAGCATTTCGCCTTCCAGCATGTAGAGGAACTCCATTCCCGTATGCTGGAAGAGGGGAAACACCTCAGATTCAATTGTCAGCGTAATTAAATAGGGCTCCACCGAGATCGATTTGCCGACGCTGTGGCCGAGTAACTGATACTCATGGCCGGCGCGCGATCCACGGCGTTCGATGACCAGCCCTTGCCCGGACTTGACATAATTCGCGTTGCGCCGCTCCTCATACTTGCGAAAAAAAGCGGTCACCGGAATATTGAGGGCGTCGGACAATGACTGCAGCGTCGACAGCGAGGGAGACGTATTGCCCGTTTCGATCTTGGAGAGCATGCCCGTCGACAAGCCTGCCAGGCTCGCCAGCTCGGCGATGGTTAGATCCATCTTCTTACGAAAGCTGCGGATCTGACTGCCGATGGCGATTTCAAGCTTGTTGGGCGGCCCCGGATGATCGGCTGCGGCGGTGCGCTTTTTCATGGCCCTGCTGAATCCTCTGCAATCGGAGTGTGAATCTGGGTTGCGCTTCTACCAGGGAACAAAAACCGCGTCAATTCCTAGATCGCTTTCCTGGTGTCAGTACCCGACTGACGCACTGAATAGGGTTGGGGCTCCTTTCTGGTTTGTCCGCCCGGAAGATTATCGCCATAGTGAAAAATAGTGAATTATAGGAAACTTCGTTGGCAAAAAAATTCCGCTTGGGCGCCTCTTATCGGTCTGCACTACCCGGTCGGACGACCGGATAGACCGTTGCCACTGGATAGCGCGCAGCGGCTGGTCGCCGCGCCCGCTGCGCTCTTCTGGGCGGCTGTGAAGGGCGGGGCCACCGGTGCGCGGCAGCCCCGCCGGGCGACATCACAGGTCTGTCATTGCGACCCGCTGCTAGGGAGCGGGATTGTGCACGGGAAAGCCCGTATACGCCTCGCCGCCATGCTCGCCGATGTCGAGTCCTTCCCGCTCTTCATCCGCTGTGACGCGCAAGCCGATGGTGTATTTAATCGCCAGGAAGAGGACCAGGCCGGTGCCGAAGGCCCACACGAATCCAGCCCCGATACCGATCAACTGAGCGAAGAGGACGGTCACGCTGAACTGCTCTACGCCGAAGAATGCGTATGCCAGTGTCCCCCAGGCACCGCAGACGCCGTGAACGCTGATGCAGCCGACGGGATCATCGATTTTCAAGGTGCGCTCGATGAAGATGACGCTGAACACTACCAGCACGCCAGCCACGAGGCCGATGATGAAGGCGCCCGTCACGTTTACCACATCCACCGCCGTACAGATGGCCACCATGCCGGCCAGAAAACCGTTCACCGTCATGCCGACATCGGGCTTGCGCATATACAACCATATGGCGGCCATCGCCCCGATGCCGCCGGCGGCCCCGGCGATGTTGGTCATGACGGCGATGCGCGCCAGATTGCCGTCAAAGGTCGTTGTACTGCCCGGATTGAAGCCGAACCACCCCAGCCAGAGAATGAATCCGCCGATGACGGCGAAGGGCATGCTGTGGCCCGGAATCGCCTTTGGGGTGCCGTCGGGCGCAAACTTGCCGATTCGCGGGCCGATGACCAAGGCACCTGCCAGTGCAAGCCAGCCGCCAATTGAATGCACCACTGTTGAACCAGCGAAGTCGTAGAACCCGACCCCCAGAACGCTTTCCAGCCAACCGCTGCCGTCCAACAGGCTGCCCCACGCCCAGCTGCCGAAGACGGGGTAGATAAAGGCGCAGATGACGACGCTGTAGGACAAGTAACCGGTGAATTTGGTCCGCTCCGCCACACCGCCGGAGACGATCGTGGCCGTTGTTGCGGCGAACACGCACTGAAACAGCCAGAAGGGAAAGCCCCACTGCGTGGCACTGGTGCTGCCCAGCCAAAAGAGGGACTCGTCCGGGCCAGCGAACATCAGATGAAAACCGATGGCCAGAAATGCCATCGTACCGATACAGAAATCGAGGATGTTCTTCATCATGATGTTGATCGCGTTCTTGGCGCGTGTGAACCCGGCTTCCAACATGGCGAATCCCGCCTGCATGATGAAGACCAGGAACGCGGCAATGCAGGTCCAGAGGATATCGCCGCGGTATTGGATGATCTCGATGTCGGTCAAATAGCGAAAGACCGTGAATGTCTTCGCTTCACCATCCTGCTCGACGGTGACCTCTTCCGCTATGGGGCTGGTTTCATCCCGGTAAGCGGCGGATATCGGTAACTCGCGCTGAATTTCGGCCTGGGTCTTGCCGTCGAAGAGCTCGGCCGGGAAAGCGCCCATGGCGATCTCCTCTGGCGCCAGCTGTGTTTCGGCAGCAAATGATGGAAGCCAGGCGACGGCAATGAAGCACACCATTAAGCTCAGGGACCAAATTCGTTTCATCTGCTTTCTCCTTCGTGTGGGTCAATCATATTGGCAGTTCGCTATATTGCTTCGTGTCCGGTTTCGCCCGTGCGGATTCGCGTCACGGATTCTACCGGCAGCAAAAAGATCTTTCCGTCACCGGTCTTTCCCGTGTTCGCGATGGACTGAATCGTTTCCATCGCCCGGTTGCACATGTCGGCCGCCACAATGACTTCCAATTTGAGTTTGGGGACGAAGTCCACTTGATACTCCGCACCCCGGTAGATCTCCTTGTGGCCTTTCTGGCGCCCGAAGCCCTTGACTTCGGAGAGGGTCATCCCCTTAACGCCGATGTGGTTCAAGGCATCTTTTACTTCATCGAGTTTGAACGGTTTGATGATGGCTTCAATCTTTTTCATACGTTCATGCACTTTCTCATTGGGGATCGGACGGCGGTTTTAAGTTGAAGACCTGTTGCCGCAAGATGCTGGAGCCGACGGAAGCCACCCGCGTGGCTTCGGTTCCCGCCACACCGCTTCAAGCGGCGGTACTTCCCTAGGACGCGTCATGTGCTTCCTATCAGCAAGAGATGTTCCACCTTCCCCGCGGCAACCGGCGTGGTGTGCCCGAGGCCCCGGTATCAATGAAAAAAAATTTCATGAGAGGAACAAGCCGTAGGCGAAAGACGGGGCGATGGGGGGGGCGAGACAGCGGTAAAAAATTACAAAAAAGAAATACAAACAAGCATAAATTACATTAACGTTTTTTATTGGCCCCTTCCACGCCTCGAAGAAATAGGTAGTCCGTCGCAGAAGATCTGCCCTGCCAACACTTCGCCATCAGATGGCGCACCGCGATGGGATCTCCGCAGTGCCGGCTGGCTGAGAGGGGGTGTCAAAATCGAGAACCCGTCCTCCCGCGTCTTTCGATTCCGTATTGGGCGTGGATATGCAGAGAACCGCCAGCCGAGCGAAAGGTCGGCCGCGATCACCCAGCCATGGTACCCGGACAACCGAAATGCCCATTGACCACGCAGGTTTTGGCCTTGACTAATTCCGTTAACTCCGCTTCGATGGATTCAGCAGACAGCCGGGAGGCAGTGCATGGAAACCGTTGACATCGGCATAATTGGTGCGGGACCCGGGGGCATCGCCAGTGCCCTGCAGGCACAGAAACGGGGGCTCAGTTATTTTATCATCGAAAAAGGGGGCCGCGTTTTTCAAGGCATCATCGATACCTATCCAAAAGGGAAAAAGGTATACGCCACCATCCCCCGATCCGAGACGGGACCGTTCCCCATCCCTGAACTGGCGCCGGCGCCCGACAAGCCGCCGGTGGAAGAGTACGTGGCGGCCATGGAAGCGCTGGTGGCCGAGCGCGACATCGCCATCCAGTTCCAGCAGGAGTTTAAAACCCTTGAAAGCGGTCGCGACGGTTTCGTCGTCACCGCCAGCAGGGGCCGCTTCAGGGCGAAAACCATCATCCTGGCCTTCGGCAGCAACATCCCCGTCGATTTGGGGGTGTATGGCGAGGCCAAGACCATCGCACGAACCCTGGACAACCCAAAGGACCATATCGGATTTTCGACCCTCATCATCGGTGGCGGAAACGCGGCTGCCGACGTCGTGGCGGCGCTCTCAAGGGCCAAGCGGGATGCCGATGATGCCACGCCCATCTTTTGGAGCAACCGCACGGAGCATTTCGAGATCAACAAGGATGTCGCCAGGGATTTGGGGGAGGAGATCCTGCTGGGGGGCCATATCCGCATTCTCCAGGGAGCCCAGCCGCGTATCGGTGAAGTCGACGAGGATGGGGTGGATCGACTGACCATTCTGACCCAGGAGATTGATGCGGGCAGCGGCGTCTTCCTCAAGCAGGCGATGAGCTTTCCCATGAAGCACGTCATCGCCTGCATCGGCACCCAGGGGCCGGGACCCATCTTCGAGCAGATCGGGCTGCAGCAGATCACCTGTACCGAAGGGGTGTGTCGGATCGGAAAGGAGGGGGCGCAGCTGGTGATCCTCTCCCCCGACCACCAGTCCAGCACCAAGGGAATCTATGCCATCGGCGGCGCCGTCAGCCCCGCCTACATCGAAATTCAAGAGGAGGGCTCCTTCAAGGAGCGCAAGCACACCAACCTGATCTTCACGGCGGTGGCGGATGCTGTTCGCGCCGTGGACCATATCGCAGCGCAGCGAACCGCTTGAAGCGGCCCGTGCGGATGCATTGCGGACCGAAGCGGACCACCACCGGGGGAAACTGCTCACCCGAAGCGGGGCCGCTCTAATCAGCGCACCCACCGATTGACATCCCCCATGAGGGTGCTATCCTGCCACTCACCCCTTGCGCCGGCGGCGCCGGCCGGGGCCTATCAGAAACAGTTTTATGCCACGCACAGCAACCATCGTAACGGCTCTCTAACCGCATGTCGCTCCGATACAAATTTAAAAAAGCCGAAAAGATCGTTCAGCACCTCACCCAGGATGACAAGAGACGGCTCGAGGGGATCTGCAACCAGATCCGGAACGCCGAGCGAGATCTGAATCGCGCGGCATCAGAGAAGCTGTCTGGGTGCAAGCAGGCGTGCCAAGGGTTGTGCTGCCGGAATGTGCTTCCGGACGATCTTATCACCGAAATGGACGCCCTCTATGTCTGGCAAAGCGCACCGTCGCTGCGAAACGCCATTCAGCGGTGTCTGGACGCTGAAAGCCTGTATACGGCCGATTGCTTTTTTCTCGATGACGGCGTGGGGCCCTGCATTTTTCCCGCCGATGTTCGCCCGGAAAAGTGCCTGATCACCTTCTGCGGTGATAGCCGTTCGATCACCCCTGAAATTCGGGCGCTGCGAGCAACCTTCACCAAATTGTATTGGTTTATCTTCTTCCAGCACCTCAAAATCATCATCACCAGATTCTGGCCCAGAAAGCGGCCCTAATCCCATTGGGCCCAGGGCGATGACTTCGTCCCGCGGCGCCAACAGCTACAATCCGCTACCGGCCCGACAGCACGTTGAACGACAGGCCTCCCATGCCGGCGGCCGCCTCAATGGCGGCAGCGGCCTCGCCCAGCGGGTACGTTTGAATCTGGAGGTCACTCAAATCGATGCGGCCGGCCGCTATCATCCGCGCGAGATCGCCTGGGGCGTGGGGCGGGTACATAAAGTTCCCGCGGATCGTCAGCCCGCGCACCATGATTTCAACATAGGGGATTTGGATGGCTTCCTGCAGCGCTCCCATCAGGACAATCTCGCCCTTTTTTTTCAACGCCCTGATGCAAGCGAGGACCGGTTCCGTGCCGCCCCCGCCGGTAATGTCCAAATAGCCGTCGGGAAGACCTTCTGCTGCCGCCACGATACTGGCCGTATCCCTCTCCACATCCCCGGTCAGCACCGATGGAAAGACGCGCTCGGGGTCGCGTTCTCTCAGCTGATCCAAAAGGGATCGCTTGCGTCCTACCGGCACGACCCGTGAGGCACCCATGGCCAGGGCAACGAGTACGGCGTGCGCCCCGAAGTTGCCGGTCGCGCCACCAATGATCACGGACTGTCCCGCCTTGAGCCCCATTGACAGGAAACCGCCATAGGGCACCGCCAGAAACATGAGGGCTGCCAATCGTGCCGCTGGCAGGTGCGCCAAGGGATCAAGGGGCGTGATGCAGTCAACGGGATAGTGAACGTATTCGGCAAAGGCGCCGTCCGGCCAGATCCGCTGCACCCGTTCCGATGCGGGGGCCATGCCCGTTAATCCAATCAAGATATCGTCCGTCTCACCGGTAAAACCGCGGGACGCGATGTGAGGCCGGGCATGGACCAGGGTACCTGGCGCGAGATCAAAGACTTCCGCCCCAACCGCCGCGACGGTGCCGATGACATCCGATCCCGGTGTGAAGGCGCCTCGGGGGAGCATGTACGGCAGCTCACCGGAGACCACCCCCTGCATATAGCTCAAGATCGGCGCGGCTTTCATTTGAATCACCACGCCATCGGGACGCGGACGGGGTTTGGGTTTGTTCACCACTTTCAGTGGCGATCCCGCTCCTTCAAGCTCAATCGCCTGCATGATTTCCTCCTTTGGTGCGCAGTTGGGTTGCGTGGCTGGCCATTGGCGCAGCGCGGTCGCGTCAAAAGATATTGACACGGCGAAAGAGAATATATACGATACGTACCGTATTGTAAATAGCTTTGGTCCAATTTCCGGCGCTGAGGCCAAACTGGGACGGATGGATGCGCCAAAGCGACCCCACGGGTGCAGGGCGAAAGGATAGGATGGGGCGCGGCCAATCCTGCCGCCGCAGCCCGGATTTCGGGAAACGGCAGGGCGACCACGACACCGGATCTCCTCCATGAAAGCGGAAAACATGACGGTTTCATTGCAAAACGGGCCGCCGGCATCCACTCCGCGGGTCGGCCGGCCGCGGAGTGCAGCGTCTCACGAAGCGATCCTGAACGCCGCACTTAGCTTACTGAAAGAGAAGGGGTATCGATCGGTCACCATAGAGGGGATCGCATCCACCGCCGGTGTCGGCAAACAGACCATCTACCGCTGGTGGCGCTCAAAGGCCGATATCATTCTGGAAGCGTTTACCCGGCATACGGCGGATCAGATCGCCATACCGGATTGCGGCAACCTGCAGATCGATTTGCAGCGATTTCTGACGGAAGCCTTTGACACATTGACCCGGGAGGCCGGTTCGATCGTGCGGGGATTGATGTCAGAGGCCCTTCTGGATCCGAATTTCGCCGCAGCGATGCGGGACACCTTCATCGCCAGCCGCAGAAGCGCGCTGCGAAAAATTCTGCAAAATGGGGTCGATCGGGGGGAGTTGTCGGCCGAGTCCGATATCGAATGGCTCATTGATCTGATTTACGGACCGATGTGGTACCGACTGCTGAACCAGCACGCCCCCCTCGATGCCCATTTTGCCAAACAACTCTCGGCCCTCATCGCCGGGAGAGGGGTTGCCGGCGGATAGGCCGGTAGATTGCCGGATCAGCAGCCGCGTGAAGCGGTCTATGGGGAGATACGCTCAGGCCCGATCGCATCTCGTCGGTGATGGCCGGTTGATTTGGTGGCATTGGGATGGTGCTGTCAATCGACCTCACAGGTCCGCAACGCCAGCGGTATGTGCGTCAGGCCTCCGCCGGTGACGGGGGGGGCTGACGACTATCCGTCTGAGGTTGCGTTTTTGGTAGACGGATGTAAAAGAGCGCACCGCCGTTCTCTCCGATTTGCACCCCCATCTCTCCGCCGTGATCTTCGGTGATGATGAAGTAGGAGACTGACAACCCCAGACCGGTGCCGCTTCCCGCCGGTTTCGTGGTGAAAAACGGTTCGAACACCTTGCGTCGAATCTCGTCATCCACGCCCGGCCCATTGTCTTCGACCTCCACCCGCACCCAGGCGCCCTCGTTCTTGACTTTGAGAGTGAACAGCGGCGGCCGTTGCCGTCGCTTCGCACCGGCCATCGCTTCAGCACCATTCTTCAGAAGATTGATGAACACCTGCTGAATCTTGCTGGCTTCGCAGGGGACCTGAGTGCCGGTATCGTCATACGCTCTAACCAATTTTATCTTTTTGAAATCGTATTTGTTGTGGGTGTCGAAGTCTGTTTCGATCAGTTCGATGGCCCGATCCAGCAATTGTCGCAGATCGTGGGTGGCGACGGTACGATCGCTCTTTCTGGCAAAGGTCAGCATGTTACCGACGATGGTGGCGGCCCGCATGCCCGACTGCTGGATGTTGTCGATCATCTCGGTGCATTTGCGAAGCGCCACATAGCGATGCAGTCCCTTCAGCGGAATGCCGATCGATTCGGCGACCTTGCGATTGCCCGGCAGGTCGGACAGCAGCCGATTCCTCAGGACGGCCAGGTTCTGCAGAATGCCGGCCAGCGGGTTGTTGATCTCATGGGCCATTCCGGCGGCCAATGCTCCCACGGAGAGCATCTTTTCGCTCTGGATCATCATCTCCTCCATCCGCACCATCTCCGTCACATCATCGATGCGGATGACGGCACCGTCCATCCCGCCCGTCACCAGGGGATAGATCGTCACATCCTCATAGCACAGGTCGCTCCCCTGGCGGCGTCGTCGCCGGCTATTGTGAATCACCTGCTGGGAGGTGATGCTGTCGGAGAGATCGCTCCACTCCGAGGCCATCCAGGGCAGCAGGTCGCCGAGGTCGCGCCCCAGCGCCGCTGCCGCCGAGATCCCTGTCCGTTGCTGCGCCGTCTGGTTCCATTGGGTCACACGACCGTCGGTATCCACGCCGACCAGGACCGAGGGCATGGAGTCGATGATGTTGGACAGGAGGTTGCGCAGATGGCGCACCTCCTCCTCGGCCCGCTGGCGTTCGGTGATATCGTAGACGATGCCCTCGTAGTGGGAAATCGCCCCTTCACTCCCTCGGCGGATGTGGGTGATATCGTTTACCCATTTCACCTCGCCGTTTTTCGTGACAATGCGATAGGGCAGGTGGTTGAAATCCGTAATGCGGATATCCTCACTGTTCTCACGGACTTCGCCTGCCACGCGATCCAGGTCGTCTGGGTGAATGGTGTCGATGAAGAGCGTTCTTCCCGAGGTGAAATCCGCCGCCGTGTGGCCGAAAAGGGCCGCTACATTTTCCGAGACATACTCCACCGGCCATCCCGGCGCATTTTGCCAAAGAAAGGCCACCATGGGACTTCGATTGATGATATTGGTTGTCTCCTGCAGCGCTTTTTCGGTCTGTTTGAGTTGGGTAATGTCCAGAAAGGCACCGACGAGCCCGGCAACCCTCCCTTTGTCGTCACGGAAGATATCCTTGGCGAAAATGACAGGTCGGATCTCGCCATGCTTGTCTTTGACTTCAAACTCATAAACCTGGTGTTTAGCGTGCTTCATCAACTCCAGATCGTTGCGGTGATAGACCTCGGCTTGATCACTGGGCCAGAGTTCATGGACCGTCCTGCCACGAATCTCTTCCTCGGTCACGCCCATCACATCGGTGAATGCCTGGTTGCAGCCTTGATAGCGCCCATCCATGTCTTTGTAAAAGACCGGCGTCGGTACGGCTTTCAGCAACGCTTTGGTGAAATTGGCGTTTCGTTCAAGTTCCTCCTCCATCTGCTTGCGCCGGGTAATGTCCTGAGAAACCGACAGCAGGCAGGTCTCACCGGACACCACGATGATTTCGGCGGAAAACAGCATCGTCAGCACCCGGCCGGTCTTGGTGCGGCGTCTGACCTCGTGGTTGCGAAGGGTTCCCTTCGAGGTCAGCAGGTGGATGATGGTGGCGCGGTCGTCGGGATCGCACCAGGACGCGATCTCCGCTGAGGTTCGACCGATCACCTCTTCGCGCGTATACTCCATGGCGCTGATAAAGGCGTCATTGACCTCGATGTACCGGCCGGTCTCCAGTGAGCTGAGAACAACCCAAACCGGGGCGTTATTGAACGCCTTGGAGTACTTCTCGGCGGCATTTTCAAGGGCGCGGACGGCTTTCTGCCGGTCGGTGATATCTTCCAGCAGGCCCTCGATGAAAGCGGTATTGCGATCCGTATCCGTCTTCAGCCGGGCATTGATGCGCACGTCGATGATGCTGCCGTCACGTTGCCGAAAGCGCGTCTCGAAATCATTGATATGGCCCACATCCTCGATGGCGGCGAGAAAGGTCTTGCGATCCGCCGGCAGGACGTACAATTGGCGGGCAACGTCTGTTATTTCCGTCATCAGCGTATCCGGGTCCGGGTAGCCGAGAGTGGTGGCCATGGCGGGATTGGCCGCCAGGAAGCGCCCATCCCTGGTGACCTGATAGATGCCGTGCAGGGAATGATCGAAGATATCCCGATACTTCTTTTCGGAACGTTCCAATTGGACCTGGGAATCGTGCTTTTCGATCCAGGCCGCGATCATCTTGGCCGCCAAGCGGGCCACCGGCCGAACGGCGGCCAACTCACCCGTAATGCCCACCCCGGCCACAAGCCGTCCCTCCACGAAGATGGGACAGCTGTACCCTTCCCGCACCAGCGGGTTTTGCGCGGCCTCCTCGGGGGTGACGGCACACTCGGCCACCTTACCGCGCATCACCTGTTGGGCGCCCGGATGCGGATTGCCGATCCGATCTGTGTCCGTCGCGCGGATGATGCAGCCGTCGGTGTCATAAATCAGGACGGGGAAGTCGGTGACGGCTTCGATCATCTCCATGATCTGGTCTATCAACGCCCAAAATGTCGTCGATTTGAACATACCCTGGAACGCTCCCTAAAGTGGATGTCTGCAGATACGGCACCGCTCTTACGAATGGTTCGAACTGATCGGGCGGTGGGTCGGCGCGGGATCCCCTCTCCGGTGACGATGTCGGATGTCAGGCGTCGGCGTCGGATGCGGGGCAGCAAGGGGGTGCGTGTTCGCGGTCGGCGAGTGGTCGGAGTCGTCAGTGCCGTTTTCAAAACCACGACGGAATGGTACCACGAGAGCGTCCGATTCGTCCATGCATCAAATACCGAATGCCAATCAGAACGGAGGGGCCCTGCCGTCGACCCGCCGACCCGGTGAAACCGCCGCAGCGCTGCACGTCGGGTTAGGCGGGGGCGGTCTCCTTCGGATGCGGTGGTTGCACCCCGCCGGCAGCCCCGCTGTCAGACCTATGGATGGGCGATCGTGTCCATTAATCGGTATTCTGGGGCATTCGGGACGATCCGGACGGCCTTACGCGAGGGTGCTGTCCCTCCCACTTCTTGCAGTGCGCCAATGATCTATCCCGAAAACCTTGACAAAAATAGCGTTCCCGGAAAAACTGATGCTCACAACGCCATGATCATTCCGACGTCTGTGAGCAGCGACGAGTTCGCTACTTTCACATCACAACCGCGCTGCGACGATCCGCCCATCGCAGCACCCGGACCCACTCACCATAGCCTGTAAAGCAAGGAGGGGCATCATGATTTGGAATTATGTTGGCAGCAGGGGACTCTGTCTGATGATCGTTGCACTAGTGGCGGTGATGGCGGGCGGATGTGCCCTCTTCAATCCCAAACCGCCGCAGAACGTCATGGATGTTATGTGCGGGGCGAAAAAGATTCACTGGGAGGTCGCCCAGGAAGCGCAGATCGGGGACTTCAACTGCGAACTCGGCCAGAAGGGCATGGATCCGGCCCTCATCGTTGCCATGAAGCTGAAAAACGTCAGCGACCAGCCGCGGCGCTTTAAGGTGCATGTCTTTTTGGAGGATATGGAAAAGGCCAGCGGGCACTTGGTCCCCCGCAAGGGCAAGCCGCCCGTGGTGGCGCCCGGGGCCGTCGAGAAGGTCGAGATTCCCTTTATCAAAACCGCAGCGCTGTCCAACAACATGATGGTGGTGGTGAAAGCGATGAGCGAATAGGTGACCGGCAGGCGCGAGCGCAAGTTCAGCGCGTCGAACGATATCACCCGGCGTCTACGGCAGTGGGGCGGATAACGAGAACGATCCGCGCCATGGGCTGGACGCTGTTTGGGGAACGGGTTCACGAACAAAGGAGGATGACATGACTGGATATCATCGTACGGCTCGATTGACGCTGTTTCTGCTTCTGATCCTGTTGCTGGGCCTGGTGTGCTTGTCCGCACCGGCGATCGCCCGCACCACGTTCGTCTCCATCGGCACCGGCGGTACCGGCGGCATTTACTACCCCTACGGCGGCGGGGTTGCCGAGATTTGGAGCAAGCATGTGAAAGGCGTAAAGGCGGTGGCGGAGGTCACTGGTGCCAGCGTCGAAAACGTCAAATTGGCCCACAAGGGGGAGACCGTCGTGGGGGAGGTCATGGGCGATGTGGCCGTGGCCGGTTTCAACGGCACCAGCAAGTTCAAGGGGAAGAAGCACGACATTCTCGCCATGGCCATCATGTACCCGAATCTGCTTCAGGTGGTGACCTTGAAGAAAAGTGCCATCACCAGCCTCGAGCAGGTGGTTGGCAAGAGCATCAGCACCGGCAGTCCGGGCAGCGGGACCAACTTCATGGCCGAAGCCGTCCTCAAGGCGCTCGGCGTATCACTGGATTCCTACAAGGACAGTCGCCTCTCCTTCACCGAAAGCGCCAACGCCCTGCGTGACGGCACCATCGAACTGGGGGTCTGGTCGGTAGGCCCGGGCACCAGTTCCATCCTCGATCTCGCCACCACCCACGAAATCCGGATCCTGGGTTTCACCGAAGCCCAGCAGCAGCAGATCCTGGCCGCCAACAGCACCTACGCCGCGGTGGATTTGGCTGGCGGGGTCTACCGGGGCGTGGATCAGGCGGTGCCCACGATCGGTGTCTGGAACGTGATGATCTGCCAAAAATCCCTGGACGAGGAGCTGGTCTACAAACTGGTCAAGGCCCTTTACGAAAACAATGACTACCTGGTGAAGATTCACCCGTCGGCGGCCTACACCACGCCGGATAACGCCGTGAAGTACTCGCCGATTCCCCTGCATCCCGGCACCATCCGGTATTTGAAGGAGATCGGGGTGGCGGTCCCGGCAGCATTGATGCCGTAGAGATGTGAACCCTCAGAAGCGGACGACCGCCGCCATCATCGTCATCGGGCTGGCCGCCGTTGCGGCGATCCTGGCGGCCTATCCCGGGGGCCTGGAATTGCGGGTATCGCCGGTGCGAGGCGGCCCCCCGTTGGCGGTGCTGCCCCTGGACCCGGGGGAGAACTTTACGCTGCACTACTACCATTCGGTGGAAAATGCGCCCATTTGGGAGACGCACAGCGTCGACGCGAGTGGGCGTATTTATATCGAGGAGGAGCGCTACCTGAAGTTCGGCGCCGGGATGGGCAAGATGCCCGGTGTTGGGCGGATGGAGATGCGCGGCCCCTATGAGGTGATTACCGATATGCACACGCCGGTGGGAGATTTCATCCTGAGAATCGGCAGCCCGGGGGTGGACCACACCTTGCTGTGGCGGGGGCGGCGCCAAAATCTGAGCGCCGAGGCACCCCACGTGGCGGTCCAGTTTTCTGCGCAGCCGGTCGGCATGCTGCACAGCGTGTGGCGGATGGTGGCGCCCCATCCGAGCCTCGCCAAAATGCAGCCGCAGATCGACGTTCCAGACCCCTAATGACCGGAGCCGTAAATTAATGCCCAAGCCGAACGCCGAACCCAGCGCACCCCGTCGCACGCCCCTGATGACCGTCACCGCTGGCCTTGTCTCCGTGGTCGCCGTCGGGCTCAGTCTCTATCAATTGTACACGGCCGGCATCACCACCATGACGGCCCTGATCCAGCGCTCCGTGCACTTGGGCGCCATTTTGACCCTCACCTTTCTGCTCAAGCCGGCCCACAAAGGGGCCCGCAAGGACGGGCTCACGCCCTGGTTCGTCATCGACTGGCTGCTCGTGGTGGTCTCCCTCACCTGCACCGCTTACATTATTATCAATCTGACGGCCATCTTCGAGCGTCAGGGGGACTGGCTGCCGGCGGACCGCTGGGTCAGCATCGTTGGCTGCCTACTGGTGCTGGAAGCCTGCCGCCGGGTGATCGGATGGGTCATGACCGGCATCTGCATCACGGCCATTCTCTATGCCTATTTCGGTCCCTATATGCCCGACCTGATCATCCACAAGGGGTACAGCGTGGAGCGCATCGCCACCACCCTTTGGCTCACCACGGAGGGAATCTTCGGACTCCCCATTGGTGTGGCGGCCACCTTTGTCTACGTCTTTGTCCTGTTCGGCGCATTTCTGGAATCGACCGGTGGCGGGCAGTTTTTCATCGACCTGGCCTACGCCCTCACCGGCAGGTTTTCCGGCGGGCCGGCCAAGACCTCCGTGGTGGCCTCCGGCTTCATGGGATCGGTATCCGGTTCCGCCGTCGGGAACGTCGTGGCCACCGGCTCCTTCACCATTCCCATGATGAAGAAGGTGGGCTACCGCCCCCACGTGGCCGGCGCCATCGAAGCGGCGGCCAGTACCGGCGGACAGCTGATGCCACCCATCATGGGCGCCGGGGCCTTTCTGATGGCCGAGTTCACCAACACCAGCTACCTGACCATCATCAAGGTGGCCCTTGTGCCGGCTGTCCTGTACTACGTCACCGTGCTGTGCTTCGTGCATTTCGAAGCCCGCAAGGAGGGGCTCCTGGGACAGCCCAAGGAGAGCCTGCCCAAATTCTGGCAGGTGGTCAAAGACGGGCTGCACTTCATCGTGCCCCTGCTCATTCTCATCTATGTCCTCGTCTCCAACTACTCCCCCATGATGGCCGGCTTCGTCGCCGTCGTCAGCACCGTGCTGGCCAGTTTGACGGCCAACACGGTTCGATGGCAGCTGGGCCGCTTCTCGCCAGCGAGCGCTGGTGAGCAGCGGATATCCGCCGGCCGCTTCGCCTGGACGGAGATCACTGCCATCACCAAAGCCCTCGACAAGGGCGCCCGCTCCGCCATCATGGTTTCGGTGGCCTGCGCTGCCGCCGGCATCATCGTGGGCATGGTGACCCTCACCGGCATGGGGCTCAAATTTTCCAGTCTGGTGCTGGAGTTGAGTTTCGGCATCAAGGCGTTGGCCATCCTCCTCATCGGCGCCGCCTCCCTGGTATTGGGGATGGGACTGCCGGTGACCGCCAGCTACATCGTCCTCGCCACCCTCGCCGGCCCGGCCCTGCTGGACATGGGGGTTCCTTTGCTGGTGGCGCATATGATCGTGTTCTGGTACTCTCAGGACGCCAATGTGACCCCGCCGGTGAGCCTGGCGAGTTTCGCCGGCGCCGGTGTCGCCGGCGCCAACCCCATGCGCACCGCCTTTACATCGTGGAAGCTGGCCAAAGGGCTGTACATCATCCCGCTGGTCATGGCCTACCGGCCCCTGCTGGGGATGGGAAACTCCTACAGCCTGCTGCATTGGGAGGTGGCCCTCGCCATGTTGACCACCTTACTCGGCTTGGTCGCCTTTGCCGCCGCCATCGAGCGCTACTGCATTCGAACGGCGACCTGGCCGGAAACGCTACTCTTCCTGGCCGCGGCGGTGGGGCTGCTGTGGCCCGAGAGGTGGCTCGATATGGTGGGCATCGTGCTGCTGGCCAGCGCAATCGGGCTGCAGATCCGAAGCATCCGCGGTGCCGATGCTCAGGTTAGGGGAGCGGCGCCGCTCCGCAATGACAACCAGTGAGGTCGACCGTCCGGCCAAACCGCGCGCTGACGCGGTTTAGCAAGATGAAGCACTCCGGGAAATAGCGCTATGGTTGAAACCGACAAGGTGATGCGCCTTGAGACGGCCGTTTCGCGGTTCATGGAAGACGGCGCCCATATGTCGATCGGTGGCTTCACCGTGAACCGCAACCCCATGGCGGCCATCTACGAGATCGTCCGCAAGGGCTACCGCGACCTCCACCTTTATGCCCACTCCAACGGCACCGGGGTGGATGAATTGATCGGTGCCGGCTGTGTGGGCAAGCTGGAGATCGCCTATGCCGGTAACGGCAAGACGGCGCCTACCTGCATACGGTTCCGTAAGGCCGTTCAGGATGGAATGCTGCTGGTGGAAGATTACTCCAACTTCATGATGAGTCTTCGCTTCCTTGCCGGCGCCATGGGCATCCCCTTTATGCCGACCCTGTCCGGCCTCGGATCGGACATTACCACGACCTGGGGATTTTCGAAGGCGATGCGCCAGGCCGATCCCAAGATCGTCGACCAAAAACTGGTGATCGCGGAGAACCCCTTCGGCCGTTGGGGGGCGGCGGAGAAGGTCGTGCTCGTGCCGGCCATCAACCCCGATGTGACCTTTATCCATGTGCAGACGGCCGACACCATGGGGACCTGCCGGATCGACGGGTTGACCTTTGCCGACGTCGAGCAGGCCAAGGCCTCACGGCGGGTGGTGGTGACCTGCGAACGCCTGGTGGATCCCGGTGAATTGCGGGATCATCCGGAGTACAACCAGATCCCTTTCTTGCATGTCTCGGCGGTGTGCCACGTGCCCTATGGCGGATATCCGACGGCGGTCTATCGGCATTACGATTACGATGCCGACTATCTGCGCGCCTACGCCGCGGCGGCCAAGGAGGAGGCCGCCTATCGGGTGTTTCAGAAGCGTCACGTCTATGGGGTCGCCGATCACCAGGCCCTCCTGGATCTGGTGGGAGCGGCGCGACTGGCGGCCATCCAGGCGGATCCGCGCACCGGCTACGCCGTCAATATGAAGCGAGGCTGAGCATGACGGCAACCGACTATTCGCTGCGGGAGATGATGACCCTCATGGCGGCCCGGGAGATCCAGGACGGCGATATCGTCTTTGCGGGGACCGGCATCTCCATGCTGGCGGCCACCGCCGCCAAGCACATCAACGCGCCCAATAGTGTCCTATTCTTCGAAACCGGCGCCATCGATTCGCTGGTGGAGGAGCTTCCCCTGGCGGTGGCCGATCCACGGGTCATGTACGCCGCCGCCTCCAACGCCGGGCTCCTGGAGGCCTTCGCCACCATGCAGAACCGCATCACCGGCGACCGGGTCATCGCCATCCTGGGGGCGGCCCAGATCGATCGCTACGGCAACCTGAACACCACCGCCATCGGTGATTACCATCGACCGCGCATTCGCTTCTCGGGCAGCGGCGGCGGCTGCGACGTCGCCTCATTCGTGCCGCGCTGCATCGCTTTCATGCAGCATGAGAAGCGCAAATTTGTCCAACGGCTCGACTATCTCACCAGCCCCGGTCAGCTCACCGGCCGAGGGGCGCGGGCGGCCGCCGGATTGCGACCGGGCGGTGTCAGCGTCGTCATCACCGACAAGGCCCTCATGCGGCTGGATCCCGCCACCGGCGAGCTCTATCTGGATCGCTATTATCCCGGTGTCACCATCGCGGAGATATTGGACAACATGCAGTTCACCGTGGATACCGGAACCGCCCGGGAAGCCGATCCCCCCACCGCGGCAGAGCTCGGCATTCTTCGGGAGCGGTGCGATCCCCAGCGCTTGATTCTCGGTTGAATCCGCTCACCATGAGGGAGAGATGATGACGAAGCCATCACAAGTGGAGAAGAAGCGTGTGAATCTGGCCCTACAGGGCGGGGGTGCCCATGGGGCCTTCACCTGGGGCGTCCTGGACCGCCTCTTCGCCGAAGAACGCCTGGCCATCGAGGCGATCAGCGGCACCAGCGCCGGTGCCATGAATGCGGTGGTCTCCGCGGACGGGATGATGAAGGGGGGCGCCGCCGGCGCGCGGGAGGCCCTGCGTAACTTCTGGCGATCGGTCAGCAACATCGCCCTGGCGAGTCCCTTGAAGCGATCCTGGGTCGACGTGCTGACGGGCAATTGGAATTTGGATCACTCGGCGGCCTATCTCTTCTTCGATTTTATGAGCCGGGTGGCCTCTCCCTATGACGTCAATCCCGTGAATATCAATCCCCTCAGAGACTTCCTGGTGGACACCATCAACTTTGAGCGGGTGCGCTGCTGCACCCAGATGCAGTTGTTCGTCGCCGCCACCAGTGTGCAAACGGGACGGGTGCGCATCTTTGACCGGTCGGAACTGACCGCCGATGTGGTGATGGCCTCGGCCTGTCTACCGCTGCTGTTCCAGGCCGTCTCCATTGAGGGTCAGGATTATTGGGACGGCGGCTATTCGGGCAACCCCCCCTTGTACCCGCTGGCCTATCGGTGCACCGCCGGCGACGTCATCATCGTGCAGATAAACCCGCTGGGCTGTCAGGAGACGCCGACCGCCGCCAGGGAGATCTTAAACCGCATCAATGAAATCACCTTCAATAGCAATCTGCTCAATGAACTGCGGGCGATAGAGTTCGTGGGGCGCCTGCTGGACGAGGGCAGCCTCGATCCGAAGCGCTACAAGAAAATGCGGATTCACACCATCTCCGCTGAAAACGGGATGGGGGATCTCAATGCGTCCAGCAAACTGAACGCCGAGTGGGATTTTCTAATTCATCTGTTCGAGATCGGCCGACGGGTGGCAGATAAGTGGTTGATCGAGAATTTCGACCGCATCGGTCACCGCTCAACCCTCGATCTGCGATCGGTTATCCATTGAGCTGTCGTGACGCTTGGCCGCCAACGGGGAGGGTAGGTAGATGATGGAATCGATGAAAGTGAGCTTCACCGGCGCCAAAGGGCAGCTCCTTGCCGCACGGCTGGATCGACCGCGGGGACCGGTACGGGCAACCGCCTTGTTCGCCCACTGCTTTACCTGCTCGAAGGATCTCTTCGTGGTGGGCCGGATCTCCAGGGCCCTTACCGAGCACGGCATCGCCACCTTGCGGTTCGACTTCACCGGCCTCGGCCACAGCGAGGGGGATTTTGCCAACGAAACCTTCTCCTCCAATCTGGAAGATCTGCTCGCAGCGGCCGCTTATTTGCGATCTTCCGGCGACGGTCCGGATCTCGGTAAAGGCCCGAATCTCGGTAAAGGCCCGAATCTCGGTAAAGGCCCGAATCTCGGTAAAGGCCCGCAGATTCTCATCGGTCACAGCCTCGGCGGCGCGGCCGTCCTGGCGGCCGCCGGCCGAATCGAAGCGGTAAGGGCGGTCGCCACCATCGGCGCGCCCGCCGATCCCGCGCACGTCGCCCATCTCTTCGCGCCCCATCTCGAAGAGATCGAAGCGCATGGAGAAGCAACCGTCAACCTGATGGGCCGCTCCTTCAGGGTGAAGAAAAGCTTCCTCGACGATATCGCCGCACAAAAGCAGACCGAGCGCATCGCATCGCTTCGAAAGGCGCTTCTCGTGATGCACTCGCCCGTCGACACCATCGTCGGCATCGATAACGCTGCCGCCATTTTCACTGCCGCCAAACATCCAAAGAGCTTTGTCTCCCTGGACGATGCCGACCACCTCATCACCAACCGCGAGGATGCCCTCTATGCCGCCGACGTTCTGGCTGCCTGGGCCAGCCGCTGGGTCGGACGCCAAACGGTTGAGCGGCCCGCGGGCGAGCCGCGCGAGGGTGTCGTCACCGTTGCGGAGAGTCCCGGCTTCAAGTTCCGTCAATTGGTGGCCGCCGGTCCCCACGCCCTGATCGCCGATGAACCCAAACATGTCGGCGGCAACGACAGCGGTCCGACCCCCTACGATCTGCTGCTGGCGGCACTGGGTGCCTGCACCGCCATGACCATCCGCATGTATGCCGAACACAAAAAGTTCCCATTGGAAGCGGTTCGGGTCGAACTGACCCACGAGAAGATCCATGCGACCGATTGTGACGCTTGCGAATCCGGAAGCGCCAAAATCGATCGCATCCAACGGACCTTGTTTCTGAGCGGCGACCTCAGCACCGAGCAAATCGAAAAGATCCGTCAGATCGCCGACAAATGTCCAGTCCATCGCACCCTGCACGCCACGGTCCGCGTGGAGACCCATCTGGCGGAGTAACGTGTCGAAACGGACGCACCGGCAGCCGCCGTGCCCTTGGCCGCCATCCATCGCTTCGGCACCGCCGCCCGCTACCGGTGGAAGGCCATGAGCCGACGGAAGATGCCTTTTACCGTCGGCGTCAGCCGCGATCGGTTGTAGGCATCACCGCACTGGCGGATCGCTTCGGCCGCCGTGGGGTAGGGATGGATGACGCTGGCCAGTTTGCCCAATCCCATGCCGGCCTGCATGGCCACGGTGATCTCGCTGATCATGTCGCCGGCATGGCTGCCCACGATGGTGGCGCCCAGGATCTGGTCACTGCCCTGTTTTACGTGGATCTTGACAAATCCCTCGGTTTCACCGTCCACGATGCTGCGGTCCACGTCGTCGAAATGGCGCGTGAAGGTGGCGTAGTCGATGTTGCGCTCCGCCAGATCGCTCTCATAGAGCCCAACGTGGGCCACTTCGGGATCTGTATAGGTGGCCCAGGGGATGAGGAGATCGGAGAACTTGTCGCGGCCGAAGAAAAGCGCGTTACGGATGACCAACCGGGCGCCGAAATCCGACATGTGGGTGAACTGATATTTGCTGGCGACGTCGCCCACCGCGAAGACGCTGGGATTGCTGGTCTGGAGCTTGTCGTTGACCCGAATGCCCATGCGGGCGTCATAGTCGATCCCGGCACCCGTCAGGTTCAACCCCGCCACGGTCGGTTTGCGGCCCGTGGCCACCAGCAGGGCATCGAACGCTATCCGCCGTTCAGCCCCCTCCTCACTCAACACCAGGGTCACCGTGGAATGGCCGCCATCTTCGCTGTGTTCCACCCCTTTGTAGTTGGCGTGGGTGACGAAACGAACCCCGTCTGCCCGCAGGGCGTCGCCCACGATCTTGGCCGCCGCGGGATCCTCCTTGGGCAAGATCTTGCCGCTGCGGGAGAAGACCGTCACCTGGGAGCCAAAGCGCTGAAACGCCTGGGCGAGTTCGAGCCCGATGGGCCCGGCGCCGATGACGCCCAGCCGCGCCGGCAGCTCGGTGAGATTGAAGATGCTGGCATTGGTGAGGTAGGGGGCCTCCTTTAGTCCCGGGATCGGCGGAATGGCCGCCGTACCACCGGTGGCCACCACCGCTTTTTTGAAGCGCAGCGTCTTGCCATTGACCTCGATCTGGTTTTTGCCGCTAAAGCGCCCCTTGCCGATAAAGACATCGACCCCCAATTTCTGGGCATACCGCTCAGCAGAGTCCACGGGTGCGATCTGGGCCCGCAGGCGGCGCATGCGCTCCATCACGGCCGGAAAATCCACCGACACCTCCCCCGCGATCTGCACCCCGTACTCGCCGGACCGGCGCACCGCCGCCGCCGCCTTGGCGCAGCGCAGCAGCGCTTTCGAGGGGACACAGCCCACGGTCAGACAGTCGCCGCCCAGTAGATGGGCCTCGATGAGGGCCACACGGGCGCCCACGCCGGCGGCCCCGGCCGCCGAGACGAGACCGCCGGCACCAGCGCCGATGACCACCAGGTTGTAGACCGATTTGGGCGTCGGATCGATCCACGCCTTGGGATGGAGGAGATCCAGGAAGCGCGTATTGTGTTCATCCAAGGGCGATACGCCGCAGGCCTCCAGGTCCTCCTGGGCGAACTCGGCCAGATCGGGATCACGCTGCGGCACTGCTGGCTGCAGACCGGTGTGCGGCGCGTCACTGCGGGTGAGCGGGGCGATGAAATCCGACCAGCGCACCGTGCTGCCATCCGCTCGGCGGGCCACCTGGCCGTGGTCTTCATCCTGGGCGAAGCGGTAGAAGAGGTACTTGTCCTCGAAGGGGTGGTCCTGGTGAACGTGATGAAACACACCGGCCTCGAGCAGCATATTGCCGATGCGGATCGCGTCGGCCGCATCGCCGGCGATGCCGTCCGCCACCATTGCGGCGACGGCTTCCCTGCCGACGAAGCAGGTTTTATACGTCTTCGGCGGAATGCCGTAGGTGCGATCCTGGATGTCGAAAAGCACTCTGAGCCGCTGCGTGAGGTCTGTGAGGTTATCGCCGTCGAAGCGCGCCACTTGGTCCGCCTGATTATCGGTATCCATATTTATCTCCTTATATTGATTGCCAATTCGTACGCCCGCTGAACGGCTCCCAGCAGGGCCGCTCGCTCTTCGCAGATGACCTGAACCGGAACGGCCTGCATGAAATCGCGGAAACGCCCCTTGGTGATGAAGCCCTCCATAAAAGCGGGCGTTTTTAGCGCGGGTAGAATTTTGGGCGGAATGCCGCCCCCCAGATAGACGCCGCCGGTGGCCAGGCCGGTGAGGACCAGGTTGCCGGCCACCGCGCCCATGATGCGGCAGAAGCGCTGCAGGGCCTCCCTGCAAAGGGCGTCGGGCCGATCCGCAGCGAGGGCGAAGCGCGTGATGACGGCGGCGGGATCTTCCGCTTCCGCTGCCATGGCGCTCTGCACCGGC
>JAAUYD010304673.1_pt1 | contig 48701 bp, 47 predicted proteins | sample 7278101 | NCBI WGS metagenome assembly JAAUYD01 (sample SAMN14350128, study PRJNA611818) | marine sediment metagenome | isolation source: surface marine sediment (0.6m) | place: French Polynesia: Moorea | collected 2018-08
AACTGTACCAATGACAATGGACTAATTGCCGAAAGCCGGATGAGGTGAAAGTCTCATGTCCGGTTTGGAATGGGAGGGGAAGGAGGCGACTCCTTTCTCGACCCCTAATTAAGCCGTTTCCATTTTTTAGTAATTTTTAAAATGAGTGATTTTTTTTCATCTGAAAAATTGGATAAAATTCTTAGCGATCGCCGTTTAAAATTAGAAGAAGAACGACAACTGATTCTCAAGAAAACAAAAGAATGGTTAGATAACTATGCTTCAGATTACGGAATAAAAAAAGCTTATATTTTTGGTTCTGTTACCTATCCTAACAAATTTCATCAAAACTCAGATGTTGATTTAGCTGTTGAAGAAATCAATGCGGAAAAGCATTTTTTAGCCATTAGTTTATTATCCACTTATTTAGAAAGAGAAGTTGATATAATTAAACTCAATCAATGTCATTTTGCTGATCGTATTCGTGAACAAGGTATCTTATGGATGAAAACACCCTAATTATTTTCAAAACTGATATTAATGCACAAATGGAACTCATCAAAAAAATTCATCAAACATTAAATAATAGAAGTAAGGGATTAACTGCTGATGATATGATTCGTTTAGAAAGTGTTGCTTATCAAATTCATAATTTATACAATGCGGTAGAAGATTTATTAAAAATTGTAGCCACTTATTTTGAAAATAATATTACCGAAACTGCTAAATTTCATATTGCTTTATTAACAAGAATGACTCAAACGATACCTGGTATTCGTCCCCCATTAATCTCTCAAGAAACTTTTTTAATCTTAAATCGTTTAAGAGGATTTCGTCATTTTTTTCGTCATGCTTATGGGACACCTATCGAATATGAACAGTTAAAAAATAACCTAGATAAATCTATGAACCTATTACCTATTTTAGAACAAGATGTTAAGAATTTTTTAGACAACATTTCTTAAAAATAGGTCTCTCAAAACCTATTTTTTCTAACTGTAAGATATCCATTAACATTCTTCACACCATTGAGAAAAAGTTAAACGATATGGACGATACATCGAATAATTAGTTGTTATCGGATCAAGTGAAGGATTTTGATAAGTTGTTTTAATGATATCACTCTGATTAAGCCAAGGTTCATGAATATGATAATCACCTAAAGACCATAAAGTTCCTCGTTCTGGTCCAGTTAAGACTAACCCAACCCCATGACCACAACCTAAGTCAGCAATTTGAAGAATTCCGACTTCATAACCTTGGTTCATATGGAGATCAGGAATAAAAAGTGAATCGATCGATGTAGATCTATGTAATGAATTTTGTAAAGTTAATATTTTAGAACAATTAATCCAACCTCCATTAGCAAATTCTAATAAAAATTCTCGATAATCTTGAGGAAGACTGATTTTAAGTTTCTGTTCAATGCGTTCAATATCTTTTTCCTTCAAAGGTGGGTTAAAATCAGAAGGATTTAATTGTTTTTCTCGGTTTAGTTTAGCTTTAGCTTGGGGTGATAAACCAAATTTATTAGAAAATTGTTCATCTTGTAATTGATTTTGAAGATTCAATATTGTATTTATCGTTAAATTGATTAGAAATTCATCTTCTCCCTGATATTGACATAAGTGTTCCCATAAGTAAGGAATCATACTTGAATTTCTAGTTGATCCTAATTGATAAATTAAGTTCAGTTGATCCCTTTCATATTTTTTTTCTAAAAAAACGTCTTCTATGGCTTTTTGGAGAATATCAAGATGAGGTTTAGTATTTCTTTTTTTGAGTTTATTCTGTACTTGATTCCATCGTTCATTAGCTAATATTTTTGACCGTAATTGTTGTTTTTTCTCTTCTATTTTCCATGAATTATTAGATTTAATCAGCTCTTTTTGCTCTATTTCTTTTAATAATTCCTGTGCTAATTTTTTAATTTCTTCTGTATAAAAAAGTGACTGTTCTAAAATAGAAATAGCTTTAGAAGTACCAATTTTTCCTATAGCATAAATAGCACTTAGATGAACTTCTTTAAAAGGACATTCAATAGCATTTTTCAAATAATCAATAACTTCATCAGTTCCAATTTCTTCTAAGACTTTAATGACTAAGCAAAGCATTCTAGGAGAAGAATGACTGGTTAATAACTTATTTAAAGCTTGTTTGGCTTTTGGACTATCAATTATTCTTAAGGTTTCTGGAACTTGATAACGGGCTAATGAATTTTCATCCTTAGTAAGATTCATTAAATAGGGAATTCCATAATCTGATTTGATTAACTGAAGTAATTTAACCACTATAAAGGGTGAAAGTTTTAGTTCAATTAATAATTGAATAGACTCTTGAGGAGCTTGTTGTAATTGATAAATTAAATTATGAAGTTTATGAGTCATCATTGCTTAAAATAACTAACCCTATATTCACCCACCACTCACAGGAGGAATGAACACTAATTCATCTCCTGCTTGTAATTTGGTATCAGCTTCCACAAATTGATAATTAATAGAAAAACGAGTGATACTTTGCCATTGTTCTAATTCAGGGTGTTCCTGAATGATGACAGATAAAACATCCCTAACAGTTGTTTCTGGAGGAAAGTGTCGGATTAATTCTGAAACCCCATACACTTCTTGATAAATAGCAAATAGTTTAATCGTAATAGTAATAGAAGATTCACTCATAACAATCTAATATTATCCCTTTTCTTTGGTGTCAATATATTAACTTTTTTATCAAGATTGATCCATATATGAAAAAATATGTCAAGCTTAAGGTAGAAAAATAACTTATAAAAACGGGGGGGCTATGACGAACCAAGTTAAAAGTCGAGAAGTCCTTAATTCCGCAGCGTTAGAAACTAATACAGTTGCTCCCAAATATCAAAAAATTTTAGTTGGAATAGAAGAAGGGGATAGCAGCAAAGAGGTATTTAATACTGCGTTAGATTTAGCAAAAACCCAAAGTAGTCAGTTAATGATTGTAACGGTTCTTCAGGAAAATCTCAAAGGAACCTTGGACTTACCCATTTACTCAGAAATAACAGGATATGGAAGTATTTATACCCAAGAAATGGTAGAGTTGGAAGAAAAATTAATCCAAGAAAGTTTAGAAGAACTGCAAGTTTGGCTCAAACGATTAACCCAACAAGCTATCAATCAAGGAGTCGAAGCTCACTCAGACTATGCTTATGGAGATCCAGGACGACAAATCTGTGCTATTGCCAAAAAATGGGGAGCTGATTTAATTGTAGTGGGTCGTCGGGGTCGTCGTGGATTATCGGAATTATTATTAGGGAGTGTGAGTAATTATGTGATTCACCATGCCCCTTGTTCTATTTTGGTGGTACAACATTAGTGTTGACGGTTGAGTGATTTCGGCAAATGTCAACAGATTGGTTAGAATGGAACATAGGAGTTACTTAAAAGTCATTGAAACTCTAAGATAATCTCCTAGAAAACTTTAATATGATTAAACTCCGTAAAATTAATGACTAAACTCTCTGGTAACTGGGATTAAGCTATCATCATAGATTAAGCTTGATCATCGGATCAAACCGTCTGTTATTTAATTTTTCTATTGCTAGACAGCCAAAATCTAACCTAAGACACAATGACCACAGATAACATTCGACTACGTAACGAATTTATTAATACACAAGTAATCACCCGTGACGGGGGTAAAAAGCTAGGGGTTGTTAAAGAAATTTTAGTTGATATCGATCAACGGGAAGTTGTCGCTTTGGGACTACGGGACAATATGCTTTCCTTGTCTGGTATGCCCCAATATATGTACATTACCAGTATTCGGCAAATTGGTGATGTCATTTTAGTAGACAATGAAGATGCGATCGAAACCGTTGACATTGATCTTTATTCTCCTGTAATTAATTCAGAAGTGATCACAGAAGCAGGAGAACCCTTAGGCCGCGTCAGGGACTTTCAATTTGATCTAGCAACGGGTCAAGTCTCCTCAATCATTATTGCTTCTTTGGGTTATCCCCAAATTCCCGATCAAGTTCTTAGTACATACGAAATTTCTATGGAAGAAGTGGTTAGTAGTGGACCTAACCGTTTAATTGTTTTTGAAGGGGCCGAGGAACGCTTAACCCAATTAACGGTAGGGGTGTTAGAACGATTGGGTATTGGTCGTCCTCCTTGGGAAACAGAAGACGAAGACTATATCTATTCTCCCCCAACGGCCAAACCTGAAAATCAGTTAGGAACCGGTATTCCTATTAAAACCCCTATACAAGCGAAACAACCGGTCATGGAAGACCGTTGGGATGAAGATACCTGGGAACAACCCATTACCCCACCTCCCCCCAGACGAAGAGAGGAGTCCATTCGTTACGATGAATATGGGGATGACTATGAAGAGGATAACTGGGGAGAAACCCGACGGGAAGAACCGGTTTCCTATCAACCTCCTGTTCGAGAAAAGGAATACGAATATGATGATGTTCAAGGGGATGTTTGGGATGATGACATTGAACCGGAACCCTATAACCCCCGTCCTGTAAATATTCCTCAAAAACAAAAGCAAGCTGAATATTACGAAGAAGAAGCTTAAAACTTGTTAATGTAGAAGGTGGGAATACCCACCTTTTTTAACAGTTTTATTTAATTAGTAAAATGTTATTAAACTATAATCCTCATCATTGTTTACCTTCTGCTGAAGAGTTACCCGACTCTGATGATACACCTGTGGATAACGAACTACAAGACTTAATTCCCCATGTTCTCAAAGATATTCTGGCATTAATTTGGTCTGAAAGACAGGATTGGTATTTTGGGGTGGATATGGGAATCTATTACAACCCTCAACAACCTACTGATGTTATTGTACCTGATGGTTTTTTAAGTATTGGAGTTCCCCGTATTATTGATTCAGATTTGCGCCTATCTTATGTGTTATGGGATGAACAAGTTATCCCTAAAATGGTTTTAGAAGTCGTTTCTCAAACGAGGAGGGGAGAATATACTCAAAAGAAAAAAGATTATGCAAATATGGGGATTTTATATTATGTGATTTATAACCCTCTACGAAAGAAAAAACCCCGTTTAGAAGTTTATCAATTGAATAATCAACAATATGAATTATTGGAAGGGGAACCAGTTTGGTTATCAGATATAGGTTTAGGTATTGGTAGAGAAATTGGCAATTATCAAGGTGTTGAAAGAGAATGGTTATATTGGTACGATCAAGATAGTAAGCGGTATTGTACTGCTGAAGAAAGGGCGTTACAAGCTGAAGAGAAAGCTTTACAAGCTGAAGAGAAAGTCTTACAAGCTGAAGAGAAAGCTTTACAAGCTGAAGAAAAGGCTAAAAAATTAGCAGAAAAGTTAAAAAGTTTAGGGATTGATCCTTCTGAGTTCTCTTAATAGTTTAGAGTATGATTAGTCTGTTCACTATTCTTTCCATCCTTCGATCGCACCAGCAACAAATGCACCAATGGGGTTACTTTTCATTGCTTCTAATAATCCTTGTCGACACGCTTGTATGGTTTTTTGTTTCCAAGTTGGACGCTGTTCAATTTCTTCAATGACGATACTCGCAATTTTCAGGCGATCGCTGGTATTATTATTGGGATTAGTTTGGGAAAGTTGTTCAATTAATTGATTAATTTGGTTAACAGTTTCTTGTAATTCTGAGGATGAATTATTATGAGTAACATTTCCTGTATAGTCCCTCCCTGCAAAACCTCCCCCAAGAGTAGCACCTCTAAAGTCATAAGTATTAGTATTTTGATTCCCTGCAACATTATCACCGCTTCCTGAACTGGTTTGATTAATATTAGACACATTTCCTCCTTCATTTGTGTTAGTAATTTCTATATTAACTGATTTTGATTCTTTTTGTAATTGTTCTTTAATTGAGTTTAATTCATTTAACAGTTTATCAACCATGTTTCTTAAATAAACAATTTCACTTTCTTGTTTTTCAATGGTTTGTTCTTTTTCTTGGATTAATCTTTCATAAAGGGTTATTTTGTCTTCATAAGCTTGTTTGATGAAGTTTATGTAATCATTATTTTCCATGAGATATCAACAAGCTTATTTATTATCTTTAGACTCATCGTCAATAGTGTTAACAGTAATATTAAAATTCGTCAACTCAAGGAGTTTTTGTCTTAAATAGTTTATCTCTTCTTGTTGTTCTTCTATGTTAGCTTGTTTAGATCCTATAATAGCTTCGTATTTTTCTTCTATTAATTTTTTAGTCTTCTTATATTCTTTTTGCAGTTCCTTAATCACCTGACTAGGAACTTGATTTTGTGTCACGGTTGGATTGTCTTCTATCGCTTCAATCCCTTGTCCATCGGGTAATAATTTAATAGTTTTGATAGGTTGAGATTGATCAGGAAGATTGGCTAAAATATCAACAATATTATCTAAACTGTTAACTTGTTGGTTAGTAATTTCTATTTCTTTGTCTTTACCATCTAATTGCTTTTGATAAGATGCTTCTATTTGTTTAAGATTAAATTGATAATCTTGAATAAAATCTTGATGAATTTTTGCTTTATCTGCACTGGGAGAAACTTTAACTTTAATGACAACCATTCCCTCCCCTTTGTTTTCAATGGTTTCAATTTCTAAAGGAGTTTCTTTGTGTTTTACTTGCACTTCTTGAAACGCAGATGCAAAGGCTTTCCAGTCAACACCATTATTAAAAATTAAGACAATACTATCTAAAACTTGTTTAAATAATTTACTAAATTCCCCTGGTTGAAAGTCCCCACTACTGGGACGACGTTCTTGTTTATTGTTTAAAAAATAAACATATTGACAGTCAATATCATCTAATATGGTACTCTGATCAATATTCCACCCTTCTAAACAAGCACCAGTTAAATAAACATGAGTAAAATTAGTGTTAATGGCGTTAACTTCTGTTAAATTACTGCCCCGTAAATCAGCATTTTTTAAACTTGCTTCGCTTAAATCTGCTTGAGTTAAATTCGCATCTTTTAGGTTAGCATCATCTAGGTTTGCTCCCCGTAAATTTGCTTTAAAGTAGTTCTTTTTATAGCCTAAATTGGGATTAATTAATAACGCCCTGACGTTAGGTTGAGATAACAGGGTTTTACCTACTCTTGCTAAGTCTAAGTTTCTAACCTCTTTAAAACGAGTCCTTATCAAAGATTCTGCCCGTAAATCGCAATTTTTCAGAGTTGCACCGGTCAAGTCTGCATCCCTTACTATTGCGCTATAGAAACAGGTTCCTCCCCATGAAGCAAAAGCAAGGGCAAACTCCCGTAACCAAGCGTCTCTAGGGTCGCCTTTGATGGTACGATAAGCAATAACACAGGCAAGAAGGGTTAACGCTACGGCTACGGTTCCGGCTACAGCTACCGCTCCGACTACCGCTACGGCTACAGCTACCGCTCCAACAAAGGCTCCGGCTACAGCTACGGCTACAGCTATGGCTCCGGCAAATGCTCCAGCAAAGGCTCCCACTCCGGCTACAGCTACGGCAAAGGCTCCGGTAAAGGCTACGGCTCCGGCTACGGCTCCGGCTACAGCTATGGCTACGGTTCCGGCTACGGCAAAGGCTACGGCTACGGCTCCCGATCCGGCTACAGCTACGGCTACGGCTCCGGCTGTTAATCCTTGACGATAAGATGTAAGACCGAAGATGAAGAGAGAGACAAGGGTTAACCCTCCTGATGCTTTATGTTCTACACCAGAACCGTCAAAAATCCAAGAAATAAAATAGCCACTCCATCCCGACATAAAACCAGAAATAGCAACTAAAATCATTCCAGCTAATAGCAATAAAATTTGAGATTTTAAGGTTAATCCTCCTCTTGCTTTAATAAACTTTGTTTTTGTTAAATTCGCCTCTTTAACATTCGTTCCCCGGATATCGCATTCACTAAAATCAGCACACGATAAGTCCTTTCCTCTAAAGTTTTGACCCCTTAAGTCTTCACCTCTAAAGTCTCTTCTTCCTTCTGCATATTGGTTTAAAACGTCGGATGCTTTCATGGTTTTATCGCGTTACGCATTATATTTAGGACATTTATAAAATTGCAAAATCTCGTAGGCCGATGCACTGGCTACCCAATACTGCTCGGATAAGCTTGAAAAATTGATCTATTGGGGCTTATCTTGTCCTTCAATGTATTTCTTAAGAACTGATATAGTAACACCACCACAAGAAGCAATAAAATAAGACTTATTCCATAAAACCTTTTTCCAATATATCTTTGCAAGATGGTCTGAATATTCTTGTCTAATTTTACGACTTGAAACGGACTTAATGCTATTAATAAACTTTGGTAATTCCATTTGGGGATAATATTGAAAAAGAAAAGGATAGTTATAATCAGGGTAGCATAAATAGCCTACAGTTATGAAGTACACTTACCAGTATCGGTTATTGCCAACGACAGACCAAAAAATCACCTTAAATCAGTGGTTACGGATTTGTCGTTTTTGGTTTAATCGTCAATTAGGTGAGCGTTTTGAGTGGTGGGAACAAAATCGATGTGCAGTTAATTCTTGTCCTCTTATTTGTCATCTCCCTGAGTTAAAAGAAAAACCCAATTACTACTCACAAAAAAAGCAGCTACCTATTCTCAAAAAAGACACGGTAACTGTTAACTGGTCAGGAGAAAAATTAGACTTATCAGCAGTTCCATCTTTAACCTTGCAGGAAGTTTGTAAACGAGTAGATAAAACTTTCTCCCGTTACATCTCAGGTGATAGTAATGGTAAAAGATCAGGTAAACCTCGCTTTAAATCTACTAACCGATTTCGGTCTATGGTTTTTGAAGGAGGAGGATTAAGTATTCATTCCTGTTCTGTTGGGGGAAAATATCTTTACTTAAAAATTCCCAAAATAGGGTTAATTAAAGTAAGAATGCACCGATATTTACCTAATGGAGCTATTCTAAAACAAGCTCAAATCATCAAAAAAGTTGATGGTTGGTATGTTAATTTGAGGCTTAATGACCCTACTATTCCTGAGTTTAATCCCGATAAAATTATCCCATGTTGGGACAATTCAATGGGTTTGGATGCTGTTCTCTATCAAGATGATTATCTAGCTACTTCTGATGGAGAAAAACTCTCTTCTCTTCAATCTTTTCGTAAATCTGAGGCTAGATTAGCTAAAGTTTCAAAGCGAAAGGCTAATAAGAAAAAAGGAAGTAAAGCAAGGAGAAAACTAGCTAAAAGAGAAGGTAGAGAACATCAAAGAATTGCTAGGGCAAGAAAAGATCATGCTTATAAAACAGCGCACAAACTGTTAAAAACAGGAAAACAAGTTTTCTTTCATGAAAAACTTAATCTAAAAGGATTAAGTCGAAAAAATAAGCCTATTCAAGATGATACTGGTAAGTATCTTCCGAACAGGCAAAATGCTAAGGCAGGACTAAATAAATCTTGGGCTGATGCTGCTTTTGGACAGTTCTTTTCAATCTTTAACTACATAGCTGCAGTAAGCGGTCGTTGCCGTGATTGAAGTTAATCCTGCTTATACATCCCAACTTTTACCTTATCGTGATGAATTTGTTTTTACTGATTGCAGCATCAGAGAATATTGGGATGAAATTGAACAAGTTTTTGTTGATAGAGATATCTCAGCAGCTATCAATATAAAACGAGTGGGGCTGGACGAGTTCCCCACTATAAAACGCCGTAGAAGTAAGCCAGTAATAGTTGATTCTAATACTGATCTTATCTCAAAGGAAGTTCTCTCTATCTTTCGAGATTTGGAGAAGCCCGCACCGTACCTTCTTAGGGTCGGTGTCGGGAGTCGTCACGGAATAATCAAAATAGGACAAGGGGCAAGATTAATCACTAAATTAGTAACACTCTCCGAAGCCCCTTCAGTCGTTAATCCGAGTCCCCGTGATCCCATGACAATTAACTCTACATTCTTTTCATCAGCCACATCACAAATGACAAACGGGGGTTTACCTTCCTGTTCAATAATTTCTGCTTCAACCCCTCGATCTGCAAACAAAGCTTGGGCCCCTTGTAATAATTGGGCGACGGCCTCAGCAGAAGTCATAATCCCTCCTTGGGAAATCCCTTGGCCATCAGGGGTTTTTTCCACCACTGATAACAAGATTAAACGACTATCATAGGTTTTGACTAAATTAGTCACCGTTTCAGCAGCTTCACGGGTTTCTCGACTTTGATCTACCGGGAACAAAATTGTCTTAAACATAACTTATCTTTCTCCTGGATACCGATTCAGGTACAATCAGCAACAACGCGATCGCTTGCCCCCATCTCTATTTTATTATCTGTTGGGGTCGGGGGTGGTTGTATTTAAGCCCAAGCTGATTTAATCTTTTTTTAAGCATCATTCAGCTATCATTGGAGGATATTGACTGTGTCTAAGAAAACTGTTGCTAATTTATCGGAAGCGGATCTCGCAGGAAAGCGCGTATTAGTACGGGTTGATTTTAACGTTCCTTTGGACAATGGAACTATCAGCGATGACACTCGTATTCGTGCAGCTTTACCCACTATCAAAGAATTAATCACCAATGGGGCAAAAGTTATCCTCTGTAGCCACATGGGCCGTCCCAAGGGTAAAGTTGTTGACAGCATGAGTTTAGCCCCTGTAGCCACTCGTTTATCAGAGTTATTAGGGCAAGAAGTCACCATGTGTGATGAATGTGTTGGTGACTCCGTGTCCGCAGCCATTGCTAAGTTGGAAAATGGTCAGGTTGCTTTATTGGAAAATCTTCGTTTCCATGCAGAAGAGGAAGCTAATGATCCTGAGTTTGCTAAGCAGTTAGCAAGTAACGCAGACTTATACGTTAATGATGCCTTTGGAACTGCCCACCGCGCCCATGCGTCTACTGAAGGAGTAACCCACTACTTAAGTCCTAGTGTTGCTGGTTATTTGATTGAAAAAGAACTACAGTATCTACAAGCTGCTATTGAAAACCCCCAACGTCCTTTAGCTGCTATTATTGGCGGTTCTAAGGTTTCTAGTAAAATTGGTGTGATTGAAACCCTATTAGATAAATGTGATAAATTGCTCATCGGTGGGGGCATGATTTTTACTTTTTATAAGGCCCGTGGCCTCAGTGTAGGTAAGTCTTTAGTGGAAGAAGATAAGTTAGAATTAGCGAAATCTTTAGAAGCTAAAGCTAAAGAAAAAGGAGTGGAATTATTACTGCCTACCGATGTGGTTTTAGCGGATAACTTTGCGAAGGATGCAAACGCTAAAGTTGCAAGTATTGAAAACATTGAAGACGGTTGGATGGGGTTAGATATTGGTCCTGACTCCGTTGAAGTGTTTAAGAAGGCTTTATCTGAGTGTAAAGCCGTTATTTGGAATGGCCCGATGGGGGTATTTGAATTTGAAAAATTCGCTGCTGGAACTGAAGCGATCGCTAATACCTTAGCAGAATTAACGGGTACTGGAACGACTACTATTATCGGTGGGGGTGACTCTGTTGCTGCGGTTGAAAAGGTTGGCGTTGCTGATAAAATGAGCCATATTTCGACAGGTGGTGGTGCAAGTTTAGAACTGCTTGAAGGTAAGACTTTACCTGGTATTGCAGCATTAGATGAAGCTTAATTTTATCTTGGTTAGGTGGACACAATGTCCACCTAATTATTAATTGGTGAACTACCCACCCTACCCAATATCATTCACTCACCATTTCTTCTCCTTCCTCTTCTCCTTCCGTTTCAGGGGCCGGAGGAACCAAGGCAACCGCAGCGATCGCATCTTCATCATCTAACCGTTGCACCCGAACCCCAGTGGCAGCGCGAGACTGTAGGGAAATAGCATCCACAGCTTGACGAATAATAATCCCTCGGTTAGAAACAATCATTAATTCATCCTCTGCATTCACCACATGAAGGGAGGCTAAACAATCGGTTTTTGATTTAAACTTAATAGCCCGAACGCCCATTCCCGCGCGTTTTTGCAAACGAAACTGGGAAATAGGAACCCGCTTCCCATAACCTCCGTTGGTAATAGCTAAGATCCAAGGACCAACAGTGGTTTCTTCTTCCATTAATTCTTCGGTTTCGTTGTCTAAAATGTCTTCATCGTCCTCTGTATCTTCCATTCCTGCGGTAACTTGAGAGGGTAGCACATCCATGCTAATTAATTCGTCGCCTTTCTTCAACTTCATGGCTTTTACCCCTCTGGTTGCCCGTCCCAAAGGTCGCAGTTGTTGGTTATCCGCATGAAAATGAATAGCCATGCCTTTACGAGTTCCTAAAACAATACTATCTTCTTCTCTGGTTAGTCTCACCCATCGCAGTTGATCTCCATCTCCGAGAGAAATAGCAATGAGTCCATTCGTTCTAATATTACTGAAGGCGGAAAGGGCTGTTTTTTTGATGTAACCGTTGCGGGTTAACATTACTAAGAAAACGTCTTCACTGAACTCACTCACTGCAACGATAGAGGTAATTTTCTCATCTTTGGGAATAGGTAACATTTGAACAATGGGGATACCTCGCGCCGTTCGAGAAGCGGCGGGTATTTGATAAGCATTCACCGCATAAACAACCCCGCGATCGCTAAAAAACAGCACTTGGTCGTGATCGCAACAGGTTAAAAAGTGTTCAACCACATCATCTTCTTTAATTTTTGCTGCTGCTTTCCCTCTGGTAGCCCGTTGTTGCGCTTCAAAGGTACTCACAGGCATCCGTTTGATATAACCTTGTTCTGTGAGGAGAATAATGGCTTGTTCGTTAGCAATGAGGTCGGTATCGACAATTTCTCCGTCATCGTGAACAATTTCAGTGCGTCGTGGGGTAGCATGAATGGTTTTAATCTGGGTTAATTCTTCTTCGATAATGGCTTCAATGCGTTCCCGTCGCGCTAGAATGTCTTTTAAATCGGCAATTTTTAGCTGTAATTCTTCGTGTTCGGCGTGAATTTTTTCTGCTTCTAGGGCGGTTAACCGACGGAGTTGCATCTGTAGAATAGCATCTGCTTGCACAGCAGAGAGGCCAAACTGTTCAACTAATTGTTCTCTGGCGGTGGTACTATCGGCTGCTGCACGAATCAGTTGAATAACGGCATCTAAGTTATCCAGGGCAATGAGTAACCCTTGTAAGAGGTGATCCCGTTCTTCTGCTTTACGCAGTTCGTATTGCGTACGACGGGTAATGGTTTCAACACGAAATTCGAGGAAAACCTGTAAAAAGTCTTTTAAGGTCAACAGTTGGGGTTCGCCGTTAACTAAGGCTAACATATTTGCCCCAAAGTTCCCTTGTACGGGGGTTTGTTTATAGATGTTATTGAGGACAACTCTAGGGTAAGCGTCTCGTTTGAGTTCGATCACCACTCGCATTCCGTCGCGATCGCTTTCATCCCTGATATCGGATATGCCATCGATGCGTTTATCATTAACTAAGTCAGCGATGCGTTCAATTAAACCTGCTTTGTTGGTTTGATAGGGGAGTTGGGTGATGATAATGGCTTCGCGATCTGGTCGTCCCCGTTGTTCAAGGGTTTCTATCTCGGCAACCCCTCGCATGGTAATAGAACCCCGTCCGGTCATGTAAGCGTCGTGGATACCGGATCGGCCTAAGATTTGTCCGCCGGTGGGAAAGTCGGGGCCAGGAATAATTTTAATGAGTTCTTTTTCTGTTAATTCTGGGTTATGAATTAAAGCGATGGTTCCGTCAATTAATTCCCCTAGGTTATGGGGAGGAATGTTGGTGGCCATCCCCACAGCGATACCAGATGAACCATTGAGGAGGAGTTGAGGTATTCTGGCGGGTAAGACGATGGGTTCTTGTTGCGATCCATCAAAGTTATCGGCAAAGTCGACGGTATCCGCTTCAATATCTCGTAGTAAGGCGTTGGTAGATAACGCTTGCAGACGACATTCGGTGTAACGCATAGCTGCGGGAGGATCGTTATCCACCGATCCAAAGTTTCCGTGGCCTTCGATCAAGGGACTGCGCATGGAAAAGTCTTGGGCCATGCGAACTAAGGCATCATATACGGCTGTGTCACCGTGAGGGTGATATTTACCTAACACTTCCCCCACCACACGGGCGCATTTTCTAAAGGGGCGTTCAGGAGTTAAACCCAGTTCATACATGGCGTAGAGAATACGACGATGAACGGGCTTTAAACCATCCCTAGCATCGGGTAATGCTCGTCCCACAATAACGCTCATAGCGTATTCTAAATAAGAACGGGACATTTCATTACTCAAGTCTGTGGGGATAATTCTATCTTGAGGGATGGTCATAAGTGTTTTAACTCCGTTAACAGAGACAGTTTAAAGGATGGTTGGCTTAAAAATTGACAGAAAAAGTTTAGTATTAATGCCAATCATTTTAAATCGTTTATTCTTTCTTATTTTAACACAAAAAGAACACACCATGAGACTATAGATAAAGCTTAAAATTCTCAATTATCAATTATTAATTGATTAATTATTTATCTAAAGGATTGAGGGAAATCATTTCCCAAGTAACATAAGTTCCAATGGGACTCCATAATAAATAGGGTATCAATAAAAAGACTGATTCTCTTGAAATTGGCCACAGTAAAGCAGCTAGAATTAACCCCCAAAAGAAACCCGTTGCACCGATGATGGTTCCTACTTGTAAGCTACGGATTTTACACATAACAGGGGTATAAGCCATAATTAAAAGTTCTAATAATAAATAGCCTGACATGAATAGCCAAGTTTCCCTTGTGCCTGGTTGTTTTATCCAAAGTTGATAAGCTGAGTAAACCCCACAAATAAAAATAAACATCCAAATGAAAGGAATCGCCCATTCAAAGGTTAGCCATTGGGGTCGACGTAGGCGATTAAACCAACCATAATCACTTTTAAAAAGTATGTTAATTGAAACGGCGACTAATAGAGTAATACTTGCGATAATTAATAGGGGAGAAATCATAAATTCCCTGAACTGAACATCCTTTCAAAGAAATTGCTCCATTGCCCATAATTGTACCACAGAAATTCACTTGATCTAAAATGGCATAATTTAATTTTGATTGTTTTAGATTTGCTCCTGCTAAATTGGCACCTTTGAGGTTAGCATAGGTTAAATTACTATCTTGTAAGTTGGCTTCGGTGAGTCTAGCTTTAACTAACCACGCTGATTCTAAATTACTTTGTTTTAAAGTAGCTTTTTTGAGATTAACCCGATTTAATAAAGTGGGTAATTCTTGATAGGTTGATAGATCAGCTTTCTCTAAATTAGCTCCTTCTAAGTTAGCATTACATAGCTTACTGCCTGTCAATAAAGCTTGACGAAAATCAGCTTTTTTCATAATACTTTTTTCAAGATTAGCATTAATGAGATTTGCTTCTTGTAAGATCGCTTCTTCTAAGTTACTTTTAGATAAGTTAGCTTCAAACAAATTAGCTTTGGTGAAATTTGCTTGTTTTAATTGAGCGTCTGTTAACCTTGCTTGTTGTAAATTAGCATTCTTGAGATTCGCTTTATTTAACTTAGTTTCATGAAGATTAGCGTGTTTCAAGTTAGCATTTTCTAGGTTAACTCCTTCTAAATCTAACTGTTGTAAATCTGCATTTTCTAGATAACAACCTATACATTCCCGTGTCATTAATAATCTAGTTTTTAGGTCAGATTTAGAACCATTCATGAACGACAAAACAAGGATCAACAGAAGTACAGTCATTAAGACTTTTATCTTCATTTTTCCTGCTTCCCTGATCTTAAATATGCTTCGAGTCGCGCTTATTTTAACCCAAAGTTCCCTATCTTATTTTATCTGATTTCTGATAATATAATTGCTAAAATACACATTTTCTTAAGACCTTGAATAAGAGAATATTGCTCAACAATTCGTCTGTTCTTAGGGTTGTGTTGTTATCAAAATACTTTACTTAGTAGTTTCTTCTTCTGTAAACCGAATAATATCATCATCCCCTAGATATTCTCCATTTTGTACTTCGATCATGACTAAAGGAATGACTCCAGGGTTTTCAACTCGGTGACGGGTATTCATGGGAACATAGGTAGACTCTTTCTGTTTTAAAAGGTGTTCTTGTCCATCAAAAATAACTTTGGCTGTTCCTGAAACAACAATCCAATGTTCACTACGATGATAGTGCATTTGGGTACTAATATGTTGTCCAGGGTTGACTTCAATTCGATTAATACGATAACGGGGTCCTTCTTCTAACATGGTAACTCTTCCCCAAGGAGGAGTGCGAGTAAATTCGCTAGGATGAGAATCTTTTTGTTTAGTCATAATACCCAACTCATGATCATATTGGTTCTATGCTTTTCTCCATTTTACTCATAAGTGGTTGCTGTCGGGGTAAAATTACTGTGAAGGTTGTCCCTTTCCCTAACTGACTTTCTACGAAGATATTTCCTTCATAAGCTTCTACACATTTACGAACGATGGATAAACCTAACCCCGTTCCTGAAATATTTTCTACATTATCAGCACGATAAAAGGGTTCAAAAAGATGTTTTTGTGAAGCTTGGGAAATACCAATTCCTTGATCTTTAACCCGAAAAGTCACAGATTTTTCTTCAGCAAGAATATCCACAAAAATTTTACCCCCTTCAGGGGAATATTTTAGGGCATTACTTAACAAATTATGTAAAATGTGCCATAATAACTTTTCATCCCATAATTCCAAGTTACTTTGGAAATCGCCGTCAAAATTTAGAATGATTTGACTACTTTCTTCAAAAGAGAGGTGTAAAGAATGAATAATTTGTTGACAAAATTCTTTAAGATCAAGTTCATTAAAATTCGGTTTTAATTTACCAGAATCAGCTTTTCCTAATAATAAAACTTCACTGAGGAGTTGATTCATATCTTGAACAGCGTTACGAATCATTTGAAAATAGAGTAATTGTTGCTCTCTGGGTAATTGATCATGACTTTCTTCTAATAATCCTGCTGATAATAAAATTGTATTAAGAGGATTACGAAAATCATGGGAAAGCATCGACACAAATTCAGATTTTAATTGATTTAATTCTTGAGCTTTTAATAACTGAGTTGTCCTTTCTTCTACTCTTTTTTCTAGTGCTTGATTCACTTCTTTTAATTTTTCTTCCATCTGTTTACGTTCAATGGCATAACAAATTGAACGCACTAAAATATCTAATGTAATATGACGTTTTACCAGATAGTCTTGCGCTCCTTTTCTAACTGCTTCTAAGGCTAATTCTTCATCATTTATATTAGTTAAGACCACAATAGGAATATGAGAATTCTTATTAGTAATAGGAACCAAAGAATCTAACCCTTGGCTATCAGGTAAGGTTAGGTCGAGCAATATTATATTGAATGTTTGAGTTTCTAGTTGTTTTAGAGCATCTTGTAGCCTTTTTTCATGAAATAACTGAAATTCTTGCCTTGTTGCCCCTTTTAGCACTTCATGCAAGAGTCTAGCTTCTGCCAGGTTATCCTCAATTAACAAGACTTTGATAAGATTAGTTAAACCCATAATAATCTTGTCCTGCTTTGCTTTCTGTTTCTAGAGTAGCGTGATTTCGACCCGATCTAGATAATACTTTGTGGGTCTTTATGAAAAATCATCACAATATAGTATTAGTTGAATTGATCGGGGGAGACCAAAGGAGACCGAAGAGCAAAACATTAATATTTTTCCGAGTCTCCCCATACCTTGTTACTTAGCTACTTTCCTGTTTTTGTGGACTAACAGCCGGTTCTTTAAAAACAATTCTTAACCACGGGGGAGCTAAAAAAGTAGTCAAGATAACCATCATAATGATAGCTGCTTCAGTGGACTGGGATAGGGCCCCACTGGCCGAACCGACACCGGCAAAAACTAAACCCACTTCTCCCCGAGGAATCATCCCTACACCGATCGCTAGTTTATTGAGATCGGGTTTTCCTAAAATGGTAAAACCAGTGACCACTTTACCAATAATAGCCACAACAACTAAAAATACTGCTAAGATTAAGCCTTCTCGGTTACTGGGAATAGCAGGGTTGAGGACACTTAAATCTGTTTTTGCCCCGACACAGACAAAGAAAATGGGTACAAAAATGTCAGAAATGGGTGCAATCAATTCTTCAAGTTCGTGACGTTTGGTGGTTTCTGCTAGGACTAAACCCGCAGCAAAGGAACCAAGAATGCCCTCTAATTGAATGATTTGGGCAATATAAGATAGCACAAAGGCAAAACAGATAGATACCAATAACAGTTGCCCTCTGGTCTTCATTTCATCCACTAATTTGACGTATAAAGGACTTAAAAAACGACCCAGAAGAATTGCACCGATGAGGAAAATAGCAGCACTTACAATCAGATAAAGGATATTGAAAACTTGAATTTCCCCTGTTTTGACTAAACTGGCCACTACCGCTAAGACGATAATGCCTAAAATATCATCTAAAACCGCAGCCCCAATAATAATTTGTCCTTCAGAGGAACTTAAACGACCTAATTCTGCTAATACTTTAGCAGTAATACCGATACTGGTGGCGGTTAAAGCAGCCCCCGCAAACACCGCAGGAACAATAGGAATATTAAACAGATAAACTAAACCTAGGGTTCCTAACGCAAAAGGTGTTACCACGCCTACCACTGCCACGATAGCTGCTTGAGGACCGACCCGAATTAACTCTTTTAAGTCAGATTCTAAGCCAATTTCAAACAGGAGGATAATTACCCCTAATTCTGAGAGGACAGAAATCACTTCTCCTTGGGAGGAAAAGACAGCTTCTAAGCCCTCTGGGGTGACTTCGGTGGTTAACTGCAAAAACTGCATCAATAGGGAGTCAGTGGCATTGAAACCACCCTCTGGGAAGACTAATAACCCCAAGGCCGATATACCAACGGCCACACCTCCTACCAGTTCCCCTAACACCGGAGGAAGATTAATCCGAAAACAAATTTCACCCCCTAATTTACTGGCAAAGTAGATCACCACTAAACTCAGGAGAACACTGGCTAACACCAGGGAACCGTCAGTAGTTTCTCCTTCTGCTGCTGTTGCCAGTAAAGGGACAGGAAAATAGAAGTTTATCACAGACAAGGTTGATGTTAATATATTCATGCAAATTGCTATATCAGCTATCTCTCTAAGCAGAATTGACTTTTATCTACTTTACAGGTTTCTTTCTCATCGTGATCAGCGATCGCTGAAGAGAACGTGGAGAGAATAGGGGTTTTGGACGAAGACTATGCACAAACCATCGCCGATAGTGTATATTTAAGTTCGATTAATTGTCCAAAAGGGGAAGGTTTGACTGGGATTAATCGTTACCCCATTAATATTAGTTTGGGCGAAAGCATATTCTTTCGTTTGCCAAAGGGGAATATAAGGGACATCTTCAGCTAAAATCTCTTGAATTTTCACAAAAATTTCTTGTCTTTTTTGGGGATCTGATTCCTGTCTTTGTTGGGCAATTAATTGATTTACTTCTTCGTTATAATAAAATGATCCTTGACTTTGGGAACCTCCTTCAACACATCCTTGTTCCGGTGAACCTTTGGCACAATCAAGAAACGGATAAATATAATTATCAGCGTCTAAAAAGTCAGGATACCAACTAGATAAAGTGGACTGATATAACCCTTGACTTAAATTTTTAAAGAATGCAGCCGACGCAATACTATTAGGAACAAATTGTAACATTCCCCCTAAATCTCGTTGCGCTAAACTCTTAAGAATAGCAGCTACTTGACTTGAATTAACAGAACCAGAAGAATGCCAAATTTCGACCGTAGCAGGGTTATCAGCAGAAAAACCAGCCTCTTCTAGAAGCTTTTTGGCTGCTTCTTTATCATTGTCCCCATAACGCTCTTGAAACACCGGTTTAGACGCTTCAAAAGCCACTGGAATCATACTATAAAGAGGTTCCCCTTGACCTTTGAGAATGCGTTCATTGAGGAGTTGACGATCCATCACAGATGCGATCGCTTGTCGTACCGGTTTCTGTTGAACAAACTCTGTTTGCACATTCAACGCCATGAAAGAAATAGCTGTTCCGGGATTTTCGATCACTTGACCGTTTCCTGAGTCTGCTTCTTTTTGTAATTGTAGAACTTGTTCTGGGGTTAAAGACTGATAGGCCACGTCCACTGCTTGAGTCCGAAACCCATTGAAGAGGTTAGCCGGGTTGGTGGGATAAATTTGTAAATCAATGCCTTTATTTTTTGGCTTTTCTCCCCAATAGTTCTCGAAAACATCCAATTGTACCGAATCACTACTAAAATTATTCAGTTTATAAGGGCCAGTCCCCACCAGGTTATCAGGAATGAACTTACCTTCCCCTACTTCGTAAGCTTGAGGAGATACTGCACAAGCCCCAGGAAAGGCGAGAAGGGCAGGAAAAGCGGAAAAAGGTTCTTTTAGGGTAATGGTTAACTCATACTCCCCTGTGGCTTCTACAGTGTCGATAGTATCAGCCAATAAGAAGGAAGGTTTACCCCCATTATTCATGAACCGTTCCAAAGAAAAAGCCATGGCCTCTGCATTGAAAGGAGTGTCGTCGTGGAAAGTGACCCCTTCTCGTAGGGGAATAGTGTAGGTTAGGCCATCATCGCTAACCGTCGGCATTTCTGTGGCCAGTTGAGGGGTTAAGGTGGTAGTACCCAGTTCATAGGTGTAGAGGGTATCACTGAGATTATAGATCACCGTCAGTCCGGACATTTCGTAACTATCCGCTGGATCAATGGTACGGGGTTGGGCCGTGGTTCCGATGGTAATGCGATCGCCTGTTGTGGTAGCAGTAGGAGAAGGAGTGGTGTCTGGTTGTTGGTTACAAGCGACTGTTAAAAGGAAACAGAAGCTAAATAGTGTTATAAATTTTGTTAGTTGGCGTAGTCGCTTCCAAGGCCAAAACCCTTTAATGATCATAATATAGTGTTCTTGGGGTGAATGCTCTTTTTTGGTGACTGATAATTAGGTCATAAGGTTTCTATTATTCATCTTTATTCAAAAGAGATTCCAAAATTTCGGGTATTAAACGTTTCTCTTGTGCTTTTTGTTCAATGTGATCCATTATTTCATATTGTGAACAATGTCAAATTTTAGTTATGTTAAAGTGGTGAAGTTGAGAAACTACAGTATCAGACATTATTAGAACTTGATGATATCTGGCATAAATCCTCAAATGGAAAGTATCGATTTAGTGTTAAAGCAAGAATTCATTGTTAGGACAAAAACTACAAATATGTCCTGTTTAGTGTATGCTGTTAGAATCATATACTCTCTTATTTAAACGAGTGTATGCAGACCAAGCAAAAGAGTCGATGCAAATTCTCATCAATGCTTTTCAAACACCGAGTTTTAATTTAATAGGAATCCACTAACTAAACATTTAAAATCTTATTAGACAATTGAGATAGATGGAGCATCTTCCATCATGTACCATAAATATTCAACTAGCTTTCTAAATATTATGACTGGACGAGAATTTGAAACCATTATTAATAAGCTAGATAATTTAGATGTGCGACTGAATACTCTAGAAAAAAAAGTTGATCAAGATAATAGAATCTTGTCTGAAAGAATTGATTTATATCGCCAAACCTCAGAAACTCAAATTAATTCTATTCGTGCAGAAGTAGAAGCATTCCAGGAAGCTAATAAACAACAAATGGAAGCATTCCAAGAAGCTAATAGACAACAAATAGAAGCAAATAAGCAGCAAATAGAGGCTTTTCAAGAAGCTAATAAACAACAACTTAATGTCTCTTTAGGCGTATTAGTAACTGCTGCTGCTGCTATTTTAGCCAGTGTGGTTTTAGGAATGCAGTAATTACATACTCGAAATCCTATTATACAATTGAGATAGATAGTATATCTTCCATCATACCCGATGAAAATTAAAGTAGCTTTCTAAAGATTATGACTGAACGAGAATTTGAAACTATTATTAATAAGCTAGATAATTTAGATGTACGACTGAATACTCTAGAAAGAAAAGTTGATCAAGATAATAGACTCTTGTCTGAAAGAATAGATTTATATCGCCAAACCTCAGAAACTCAAATTAATTCTATTCGTGCAGAAGTAGAAGCATTCCAGGAAGCTAATAAACAACAAATTGAAGCTTTTCAAGAAGCTAATAAACAACAACTTAATGTCTCTTTAGGCGTATTAGTAACTGCTGCTGCTGCTATTTTAGCCAGTGTTGTGTTAGGAATGCAGTAATTAAATACTTAAAATCCTATTATACAATTGAGATAGATAGTATATAGCATTTCATGGACTCATGAGGTACACCTAATATTCAACTTCTGCTGGGGAGCATCGGGCGAAGCCTGCCCTCTTGAACTCCCGAACTCCTAACTCCTAACTCCTAAAACTAGAAGAGTTTGTACCATTCGGCTTCTATTTTAGCTAGTGTGGTTTTAGGAATGCAATAATGATCCTATATAAAGTTAAATAATGACTCAAACTATGACTAAATATAAAACTTATTTTCTTCTCCTTTTTTCTGTTATTATTCCTATCTGTATTAGTTGTAAAAATAAGATACCATCTCCATCTGTAGAATCTTCTCCTATTATCGTTTCTTCTCCAACTCCTACTATTAAACCTGTATCTCCTGAAGACAAGAAAAAAGCTGCTAGTTTTAGAGAAATGGGATTAAACTATCGTCAACAAGGACAAATACAAAAAGCGATTAACGCTTTAGAAGCATCTGTTAGTCTTGATCCGCAAAATTTATCTGGTTTAGTGATTTTAGGATGGACTTATCATTTAAACAAGCAAGGAGATATGGCTAAAAAAACTCTACAAAATGCTTTAAAAGTGGATAACAATCATATTCCCGCCTTAAACGCTTTGGGAATTGTTTATTTAGTGAATAATGATTTAGAGAAAGCAGTAGAAACTCATAATAAAGCAATTAATTTAAAACCAGACAATGAAATAGCTCACTATAATTTAAGTTTAGCTTATCATCGTTTACAACAAACTTCACAAGCAGAACTTCACGGCAAACAAGCAACTCTACTTGAACCAAATAACCCTCATCCTTGGGTAGCATTGGCTTTAGTTTATCAGCAAAAGAATGATTTAGACTTAGCCAAAAGAACTTATCAAAAAGCCATAGCGTTAGATAGTCGTTATCGTCAAATAAATTTTTTAAATCATTTAGAAATGGCTGGATTTAGTACAGAACAAATAGAAGAAACCAAAAATCTATTAACTAATCTTTAACTCAATCATAAAAAACTATTTTTCCTTTATTAATTTTTGATAGAATAAAGATAATCCAAACAAAAAATGTATTCTAATGAGCGATAATCTAGACTTAAGTTATTTATCAACAATTCCCACTGCACCAGAAGGGTTTAAATCTGGGTTTGTCGGAATTATTGGCCGTCCTAATGTGGGAAAATCAACCCTCATGAATCACTTAATTGGACAAAAAATAGCCATTACTTCTCCCGTTTCTCAAACCACTCGTAACCGACTGCGAGGAATTTTAACCACAGAAAAAGCCCAGATTATTTTTGTAGATACCCCAGGAATTCATAAACCTCATCATACTTTAGGAAAAATCATCGTTAAAAATGCTAAAACCGCCATTAATTCTGTGGATATTATTTTATTAGTGGTGGATAGTTCTCTAGCATCAGGAGGAGGCGATCGCTACATTATTGATTTGTTAAAAACCGTTAATCAACCTGTTATTTTAGGACTCAATAAAAGCGATCAACAACCCGCCAATTACCAAGAAATCGATGAAACGTATGCTAATTTAATTCAAGACTATAACTGGCCAATGATTAAATTTTCTGCCCTCACAGGAGAGGGTTTAGACACCCTACAAAACACCTTAATTGAACAATTAGATCCAGGCCCTTATTATTATCCCCCTGATTTAATTACCGATCAACCCGAACGATTTATTATGGGAGAATTAATCAGAGAACAAATTTTACAACTAACTAGACAAGAAATTCCTCACTCCGTTGCGGTTACGATTGAAAAAGTAGAAGAAACTGCCAAAATTACTAAAATTTTTGCAGCCATTAATGTTGAAAGAAACTCCCAAAAAGGGATTGTTATTGGGCAAAAAGGAAGTATGCTTAAAGCCATTGGAACCGCAGCCAGAGAACAAATTCAAAAATTAATTGCAGGAGACGTTTATTTAAAACTTTTTGTGAAAGTAGAACCCCAATGGCGACAGTCTAACTTACGTTTAGCAGAATTTGGCTATCGAATTGAAGAATAATCTTCAGCAATTATAATTTTTTTAATAACACTGGGTATCCTAAAGCCAAGAGGCGCTCATCCCAAGCTCATAGGACCCAGACATGAACAGTCGTTATTCTAACTCAGATCAATTTAGCGAAGAATCCTTTGATGAAGATATTGCCCAACTCTTTGACAACTTGGGCGAAGATGAAGATTTTTTAGAATCTAATGAGGAATTGGACGAATTAGCCAATTTATTTGAAGAAGACTTATCTCTTAGTTCCACTGAAGATAATTCCAATCCTTCAATGGATAGTTTTGGTCTGTCCTCTTTACCATCAGACGAAGAAATAAGTGAGCTTTTTAATGACGACATAACTTGGGAAAACAATTATGATAATGATAATAAAACATCAGAAGAAGAAGAACTGGTTAACTTATTAAATGAAGCCTCAGAACAATGGGAAACCAATGATACCACAGAAGACAAGAATGAGGATTTTTTGAGTGATTTGACCTCTGCGTTTGAGGAGTTTGCTGAAGATAATCAGATGGCAGAACTTCAAAAACTACTAGGAACCACTGAATCTTCTCAGAAAACCCCCACAGTCATTTCCTCTTTTTATCCCCCTTTAGAAACCCTAGACCAACTTCTCACACAACCAGCCACTTCCTCCACCGAAACGGTTTTAGATGAAGCTACCATTGCTGAATTAGCAGCCTTTATCGCTGCTCCTCCTAAAATTGAAGACAAACCCCTACCTTCTGCATCCTCTTCAACTCCATCTAAGGTTGCAACCGTTTTGCAAGAATCAGACCTGGACTTAGATGATGATTTCGGAGATCTCGAAGCCCTCCTTGAACAAGCCGATCGCACTATGGGAGGATCTCCTACCATTACCCAATCTTCAGGAAAACGCTTTTCTGGAGCATCGCTAACCCGTCCTACCAAAACGAAAGCCTTTGAGCAAACCATGCGGGTTCCCATCAAACAACTAGACAACCTCAGTAACTTGATTGGGGAATTGGTAGTTAAACGCAACAGTTTAGAACAGGATCAAGAAAGACTCAGACAATTCTTAGATAACCTCCTCAACCAAGTCCATAATCTCAGTGACGTGGGGGGACGGATGCAAGATTTATACGAACGAACCTTACTCGAAGGTGCTTTATTAGCCAGTCGTAATCAAAATCGTAGCGGACAGCCAGATAGTTTAGGAACCAATGATAACAATCACAATGGGGTTAACCTAGAGAATAATGGAGAGCATGGGGATTTAGATGCCCTCGAAATGGATCGCTTTACCGGATTCCATTTACTCTCTCAAGAAATGATTGAACTTATTGTTAGGGTACGGGAATCTGCTTCTGATATTCAATTTTTAGTGGATGAAACCGAACAAGTCTCCCGTAACTTGCGACAAGTGACCACTCAACTACAAGAAGGGATGACCAAATCTCGCATGGTTCCCTTTGCCAATACCGCCGATCGCTTACCCCGCGCCATTCGAGAAATCTCCAGAAAATTACAAAAACAAGCCACACTCCAAGTTGAAGGCCGAGACGTTCTCATCGATAAGATGATCCTAGAACAACTTTATGATCCCATGACCCACTTGGTTAATAATGCCATCACCCACGGTATTGAGGAACCGGCAATCAGACAAAAACAGGGCAAACCCAGGGAAGGACAAATTCAGTTACAAGCTTTTCTCCAAGGAAACCAAACCGTAATCACCGTTGCCGATGATGGGGGGGGTATCGATGCAGAAAGGGTAAAACAAAAAGCCATCGAAAAAGGTCTCATTAGTCCTGAAGAAGCGAATCTCCTCTCAGAAACGGAAATTTATGACTTTCTCTTCCATCCAGGGTTTAGTACCCGTGACAAAGCGGATGATTTTGCCGGTCGTGGGGTGGGTTTAGATGTGGTTCGTACCAGTTTAAGGGATATTCGCGGTTCTGTAACCATCGACTCGACTCGCGGTAAGGGAACTACCTTTACCATTCGTTTACCCCTAACCCTCAGTATTAGTAAAGCCCTCTGTTGTATCAGCGATCGCGCTCGTATTGCCTTCCCCATGGATGGGGTAGAAGATATGAAAGACTATCTACCTAGAGATTTAATGGAAGATGAAACAGGACAACAATTTGTGGTCTGGAATAGTCAACGTTTGACAGTTTATTCCCTCGAAAATCTGTTGTCTTATAATCGAAAGCTAGGGCGTAGTAGTGTTTATGGGGGTAAACACGAAGAAGATACAGTGTCTTTAGTCATCTTAAGGGGGGCTGGTACTTTACTCGCTATACGAGTAGATCAAGTCATTGGAGAACAAGAAATTGTTATCAAACAAATTGAAGGACCCATTCCTAAACCAGCCGGTATTGCTGGGGCAACAGTATTAGGGGATGGTACTATCATGCCCATTGGAGATATTTTGGAATTGATTGCTATTGCCCAAGGACGGTTACGCACCGATAGTGGTAATGGACTATGGCAAAAACAACAATCAACGTTTGATACTTGGAATAAGGAACAGGCTGAACCTACGGTATTGATTGTAGATGACTCGATTACGGTGCGAGAATTGTTATCTTTGAGTTTTACTAAGTCAGGGTATCGAGTACAACAGGCTAGAGATGGTCAGGAAGCTTGGGAAAAACTACGCTCCGGGTTGCCCTGCGATCTGGTCTTCTGTGATATTGAGATGCCCCGCATGAACGGGTTAGAGTTCTTATCCAATATACAAAAAGAACCCAGTCTTTCCTCCTTACCAGTCGCCTTATTGACCTCCCGTGGTGCAGATCGCCACCGCAAAGTTGCCGCCAAACTGGGAGCAACAGCTTACTTTACCAAACCTTGTCCCGATCAAACCCTCATAGAAGCAGCCCAACGGATGTTAGCTGGAGAAATTTTATTACCGGGTAGCACCAAAAAACCCATAGTGAAACCCTCTCGAGACATTGATTCCCACACAACCTTAACGGATCAACAACCGACTTCCCTTGATAATAACTTAGTGTTAATTATTGATGATTCGGTCATGGTTCGGGAAATGTTGTCTATGAGCTTTACCAAAGCTGGATATGAGGTAGAACAGGCTAGAGATGGTCAAGAAGCTTGGGAAAAATTACGGGGGGGTTTATCTTGTGGGTTAATCCTCTGTGATATTGAAATGCCGAGAATGACGGGATTAGAATTGTTATCCCGTCTGCAAGAAGATAAGAAACTTTCCCAGATTCCTATTGCGATGATTACATCCCGTGGAGCGCAGAAAATGCAGCGTATCGCAGCAGAAAGAGGGGCTAAGGGTTATTTTGTTAAGCCTTATATCGAAGAGGTATTACTAGATGCTGCTAAACGCTTGATTGCAGGGGAAGTATTACTCGAAGCTAACAGTCTGGTTGAGCAGTGAAGCACCGATACCAAATCCGCTTTCCCCATAGATGTGTATTATGGTAAGTATTCAGAATCAAAAATTCGCTCAATTTTAAAAGGACAAGTTTCGGGAAATGTATTTAAAGAAAGTTCAGTTTCATCGGCTGCTTGTTTTCTTGCTTCTTGGTAACTTTCATCAAAAATTTCCTCAAAATATCGTTTTAAACTAGGACTATTTCTCAACGCTTTTAAAATACTTCTTCTATGTTCTCGGATACTTCTAGGCCAACTACCGCTTTGTTTAGTTGGTTGATATTTCCATTTTAGTAAGTGCATCAATACGACAATTAAGTTACTTTCTAACGCATTTTTCTGACTTCTTCCCATGTCTTCTATTTCTTCAATTAAATTATTAACATCTAATTCTTTAACTTTTCCCTCTTTTAATAATTGTACGGTTTCTTCTAACCATAAATAGTAATCTTTATCGTATAAAGTTGTTTTCATAATAGCCTCTCTTTTTATTAGGGTAAATAGTTTGGGTTCAAAGTATCTTGTTGGGAGAAAGGACATTGACCGGGAAATGTTTCAATGGGTAATCCTGTTTCTGCGGCAGCTAATTCTTTAGCATCTTCATAACATAAGTCAAAATTATCAGCAAAATAAACTTTTAAACTAGGACTATCTGCAAAACTATCTCTAATTCTTTTCCTATGTTCAATGATAGAACTCTTCCAACTGTTTGAGCGTTTACTGGGTTGATATTTCCATTTTAAGAGGTGCATTAATAGTATTCGAGAGTTACTCTTTAATGCTTTCTTTTCACTTCTTCCCATGTCTTCTATTTCTTCAATTAAGTTATTAACATCTAATTCTGTTAACTTTCCCTCTTTTAAGAATTGTACAGTTTCTTCTAACCATAAATAGTAATCTTTATCGTATAAAGTTGTTTTCATAATAGCCTCTATTTTTATTCAGGTAAATAGTCCATATTTAATACTTGTTCAAAAGTAAAAGGACAATTGATAGGAAAAATCTCTAAAGGTAAACCTGTTTCAATTGATGCTTGTTTTCTTGCTTTTTGATAACAAGATTCAAAAACTTCATCAAAATAGCGTTTTAAACTGGGACTATCAGCAAAATCATCATCTAGTCTGTCCCGATGTTCAAAAATAGTAGATAACCAGCTTCTTGAACGCTTTTCAGGTTGATATTTATATTTTAATAGGTGACACAGAAGAATTTTTAAGTTACTTTTTACTGCTTTTTTTTCACTTCTTCCCATGTCTTCTATTTCTTCAATTAAATTATTAACATCTAATTCTGTTAACTTCCCCTCTCGTAATAATTGTGCGGTTTCTTCTAACCATAAATAGTAATCTTTATCGTATAAATTTATTTTCATAATGACCTCTACTTTTGATGAGTATCATTTTAATGTTCTAAGCTGACTCTAAAATTATAACATGAAGCACTTCGTTACTCATTAAACACTCAATTTGTGATTCAGCAACAGTAACAACAGTAGAAATGTTATCATTATAGTTCAATTAGCTCAAAATTACAGAGATGATAGTTAAGGAGAAATCATGACCAACAAACAATTAAACCTAGAAATATCTGAATCTTTATTTAAGGAGTTAGAATATCTTTCTGAAATTACAGAAGAATCTATTGATAATTTAGTTATCCAAATGATTAGTAGAAATATTTTATCAACAAAAAGAAATGCTGAAACGTTAAAAGAAAAATTAGACCAAATTTCTGATGACAATATACCTGAGATGGTTGAAACTGGAGATTTAACTGTCGCTAATTATGTTATTACTAAAAACGCCAAACTTTATAACCGTTTAGCATGACTCACTATTTCATAAAATAAGTAGGGTGGGCAATGCCCACCTTACTAAGATAAAATTAGAGTAAAATATTATGTCTAATTATCGTCGTCTTTATGTTCCTGGTGGAACCTATTTTTTTACAATTGTTACTTATCAAAGAAAACCTTATTTTGCTAATTCCGAGAATGTTAATAAACTTCGTATAGCAGTAACAACCGTCAAAAAAGAGATGCCTTTTAATATTGTTGGTGCGGTTATTTTACCTGATCATCTTCATTTTCTTTGGATACTACCTCCTAGCGATCAAAACTATTCTAAACGCATTGGACGAATTAAAATGCTATTTACAAAATCATTTCGGGGTAATAACGCTTTACCTAAGACGGTTTCTCTCTCTCGACAAAAACACCGTGAAAGTAATGTGTGGCAACGACGTTTTTGGGAACATACAATACAACATGAGTCAGAGTTAGAAACTTATTTGAATTATATTCATTATAATCCAGTTAAACATGGTTTGGTTTCTTGTCCTCATTTATGGTTATATTCAAGTTTTCATACTTGGGTTAAAAAAGATGGATATTCATCTAATTGGGGATGTGTTTGTCAGGGAAAATTAGATAAAATTCCTAATTTTGATAACATTAAAAATTATGTTGGTGAATAATAGATATTATTAGAGATTATTTTAGATTGTTTTTTATCTTAGTTTAGTGGTAAGGTGGGCATTGCCCACCCTACGAACTGTTAGGTTTTTTTCATTTTTGGGTATTCTATACGCGGAAACTTGTATATGTTAGGAAAAAGCTACAAAAATGGAAGTTATCATCATTATATTAATTGTTTTAGGTATTTTATATCTAAATAAAAAATTTAAACAATGGGAAATAGAAAGGAAAAAAGCATTATATTTAATCAACACGAATCTGAATATTATAGAAAATAGTTATGATTATATAGAAATCAAAGCTTATGAAAGAATTTATACTGCGATTAAAGAGAAATTAATTTGGTTTATCCATTTGTTTATGAATCAGCTTTAGAACAAATTGAATATAATCCTAATGATTTATCATCAAGAAAATGGGTTTTAAAAGTTGGTCGATGGCTAAATATTGACGAGAAAGTTATTCAAAACGATATTAATGCCAGAATTATATATGAATAATCTCAAGGTGGACAAAATGCCTAAGTAGGGTGGGCAATGCCCACCTGAAAGGAATTAATTAGCACAAGCAGTACAATTATTATCAGACTCCTTAAAGTCGTCTTTCTGCACCGTTCTAACGTAATATATCGCTTTACAACCTTCTTTCCAAGCTAACAGTAACGTCTCAAAAATATCTTTAGCTGTCAAACACCGTTCCGGTTCATTGGGAAAGTAAATACCTTGATTCAAATTAAACAATAATTCCATGGAGATTCCTGTATCTATCCATTGTTGAATGGTAGAAACCGCTTTGACTACTTTTTGTTGCTCTAAGGTCTTATTTTCGTGATAAAACCAGAAAGCTTCTTTAATAAAAGGAGGCGCAATAGGAACGGTTCCTTTTGCCCATTTATCATAGAAGAAACGACTATAAACAGGGAGAATACTCGCAGTACAACCCTGTACTAAAGATGAGGAGGTATTAGGGGCGATCGCAGTAATATGAGAGTTACGAATACCATAAGTTTTGATATCTTCTGATAACTGTACCCAACGCTCTTTTTTATTAGCATTTTCAACGAACCAATTAACGGGTTTAGAACCAATTAATAACCCTTTACTCCAGTCACTTTCTTCAAACGCATCATAAGGACTTCTTTCTTTTGCTAACTCCATAGAAGTATGGGTACACCAATAACCCACCTCTTCAAATATGTTGCTAATTTCTGTTAAATTTTCGTAGGTTAAACCTTTTTTAGCTAACCAGTCAGCTAACCCCATACAACCCACACCAATAGTCCGATATCTATCATTATGTGCTTTAGCATCCTCAAAAGGAGGGTTAGTAATATCGATGGTATTATCCAGAATACGAACAGACACATTACAAAGATTATCCAGTTCATCATCCTCAATATTAGCTAAATTCAAGCTTACTAAATTACAATTATGAACAATAATTCCTTCAGCAACAAAATGATGACCATTAGGTATATAAAGATCATAAACTTGATTTTGTCCAACATACTCAATTGAAACAACTTCTGAGGTTCTACGAAAAGTTGATTTCTTGCTTTTTCTGGGTTTATAGGTTTCGTAATATTTCTCCGTTTTTTCAGGACAAAGATCAAACCCAATGATCTCCATAAATCTTTCTATAGCCCATCCTGTAATATTAAGATTACCCTGGGAAGTTCCTCGATCTGACATATAGTAAAAGGCAATAGTAGAGGGAATCCCAAAACAAGCTAAACTATCTCTGACATCATTTAATAAATCTAAACTAGAACTAGATAGTTGTATTACAGGGTAATTAGTTTCATTTGATGGATTATGAACACAGCCATCAGCACTAAATAAACCGCTAAGAATACTCGCTAATCTATCGGGGGGTAAAGACTTGATAACATTTCCCAGTTTTTTATTTCCTCCCTTAGCAATATTCAGTCCATATTCTGAGGAAAGATAGTCGTAAAATGACTTTTTACTTGTAGACCAAGATTTCACCCCAGTTCGTTTATCAGTTCGCAACTGAGGAGGATTATTATTCGGTGATTGAGGATGACATTCTGTTAGTTGATGTATGTTGATCATCTCTTGAATAACTTTTTCTTGAGCAAACGATTCTGTTTTCCCAAAACAGACACCAACACAACGCTCTAAAATCCATCCATCACCAATTAACCAACCAATGGCAGCATCTTTGATATTACGAGAAACATGATGATACTCAGGTAATGGCCACTCAGGAACCTGTATTTCGACACGATCACCGATTTGAATATTATCTAATTCTCTCCATTGACGATGGTGATTTTGAGAACCAAAACGAACGATAAATTTATGATCCCCTGTTGCTTCAATGGTACGACCATTTTTCAAGGTGAGTCGATAGATATCACGAATACCATTATCGATTAACTTTGCAGTTTCAAAATGATAAATTGGGGTAAAATCTTCATCAGATTTAAAAGGAACTAAAACCTCAGTCTTATCACATTGCTCAATAGGTTTCCAACCTTGTTCTGTTAGAATTTTAGTTCCTTCTGCTAAACAACAATGTGCTTCTTTTCCAGGAGTAACATTAGAGAATGATTCCGTGCATAAATTGACCCCAGGAATATAACCAACGTGCTTATTAGGATTAGCTTTATTTATGGTATCTTTAAACGCTAAATAAGGCATCCCTGTTTCTACCTGCGATCGCATAATAGTTTTAAACAGTTCACGGGCATTCACACGCTTATAAAGGGTAATCTCTCTATCTAATTCTGCTTCAATTAAACGATAGGCTTCCTCAAATTTTTCTCCCCACAATTCTGCTAACTCAATGCCCAACTTCTCCCGTACTTCATAGGGATCAACTAACGTCCATTCTTGCTTATTTTCCACCCGACGCATAAATTCATCGGTCAAAATTAGCTGAGGAAATACATCATAAGCTTTCCGTCTTTGATCCCCGTTTTCTGTCTGTATTTCCAAAAATTCGGGGACATCTAAATGCCAAATATCCACCCCAACGGTAACGGCCCCGGCCCGTCTTCCTCCTTGGTTAACGGCGATCGCTGTATCATTTAATAACTTGATCCAAGGAATAATGCCCCCAGAAGCATTCTTTTTACCCATCACCCAGCTACCGGTTGCCCGAATACGACTGACATTCACCCCAACGCCACCACCATTTTTGGAGATCCTAGCGGTATTGGTAATCTCTTGAAAAATGCTCTCTAAGTTGTCATCAATGGATAAAATAAAACAACTGGTCAACGATCCCCCTGGAACCCGTAAGTTAGCTAAAATTGGGGTGGCTAGGGACACTTTTCGTTTGGCGATCGCTTCGTAAAAACGTCTTGCCCAAAGTAATCTATTTTCAGGTCTTTCGACGGTGGCCAAAAGTAAGGCACAACTTAATAACCCTTCTTGGGGAAGTTCATCGGATAAAAGATACCGACTGGTTAATAAAACCGCCCCAGCATAGTCATAGTCCGTATCCCAGTCTGGATTAATCCATGATCCCGCTTCTTGTAATTCTGTCGTAGAATAGGTTAAGAGACGATTATCGTACTGTCCTGATGCTACTTTAGTCCTAACTGTCGTTTCGTAATTACTGTACTGATACCCCCGACTCACTAAAGTATCTTTCCAAAGACTCCAGATATGTAGTCTCCCAGCCACATAACGCCAGTCTGGTTCGGCTGGACTACACATTTCTAAAGCGCAGTTAATCAAGTTATCCTGGATCTCTCTGGTGGTAATACCGTCCCGTAAACGAGTGGTTAACCCTGCTTCTAAAGCAATACTATTTACCTCTTGTCCAGCACAAGCCCAGTCTACAACAGCCCGTATTTTTCCGATATTTAGTGCTGTACAAGATCCGTCCCGTCGTCTCACTTTAATTTTACTGTTCCCTAGCTGTGAATGGTAACTAGGGGAAATTTGAGTATCGCCATGATGGGTTGGCTGAGGGGAAGTTAAGACAGTGGGTTGCATCATTTATACTACTAGGACTAATCAGAAAACTAATAATTTTGTACTTAATTTTCGTCGAAATTTGTGTCAACTTGAGAAAGACACTTTTTGGTTATACCACAGATATGGTGTTATGTCTTGAATCATATTAGAACAATTACGCCATATATAGATTATAGGGATTTTTACCATAGCTTGTTTTTTTGTTTATGATTGTGATCTCGACTACATTTAATCGTGAACTTCTTATGTTAGAACAAAAATACTTAATGGATATAATATAATAAAATATTGCACAACTGCTTCTACTTATTAAGAATTGAAACATCATGACTCTAAATCGTTCTATTTTTCGTATTTCTCCGTTAATTCAAATTACTTTAATGGGTTTATATTTTGCTTTGACGATTCCTTTACCGTTTCTAGCTAAGGTAACAAATTCTCCTATTTCGCCCATTTTATTATGGATAGGAATTGTAGTGGGTTTACTGGTTTTAGTGGGGGTATTAAGTGAACGGGTTGTTGTTAGTGAAAGTCAAATTAAAGTGGTTTATCCTGTTTGGTTTCCTAGTTTTTTTCGCAAAGGATGGTCATTAAATTGGTCAGAAATTAAAGACTTGAAATTACGAACCACAGGACAAGGGGGCTTAGTCTATTATTTTATTAGTAAAAATTCTGATCAGGCTTATTTACTTCCCATGCGTATTGCTGGATTTTCCTATCTAGTCCAGATTGTGACTGAAAAAACAGGAATTGATACCACTGATATTCGCCCTTTATCTCAACCTTGGATGTATTTAATTTTATTGGTTTGTACTCTATTTTTATTATTAATGGATAGCTGGACAATTTGGACGGCAATGAATATCTAATGATTTCAATAAACAAGTTGGATATTTTAATTTTTTTATCCAACTAACTTTTTGATTAATTAATAAAAAAACTAAAAATGATTCCATTATCTATTATGGAGGAAATAAGTTTTGTTGACAAGACTAAAAAAAAATTCATCTATATTTATTATCTGCAATAGCGTTAGTTTACTTTTGGTAATTTTAGTCATTCTGTATGCTCAAAAATTTGAACCATCAGTAGAAGGTTTATTTATTCCTCCTACGACTCCTCCTTATCCAACAGGAGGGTTATTAACTCATACTTTTGAAATATTATGTTCTATTCCTCCAGTGGTGTGTGGCTTCAGTTTTGTTCTTCTCAGACGCATTAATCCTCAGAATAGTAATAACTTTTTCTTATTAGGTTCTACTATTTTAATGACAGGTTTTTTTCTCAATGAAATATATCGTATTCATATCATTTTACAATATTTTGATATTCCTAAATTAATTACCATTAAAGCTTACGGATTGATTTTGTTAATTTATTTATTATTATTTTGGAGAACCTTACTAAAAACCCCTTATGGTATTATAATAACTTCGTTTATATTGATTATTCTTGCTGTTTTAATAGATACTTTTTATCAGTATTTACCCATACAATCTGTATTGATCGAAGGAATACCTAAGTTACTAGGTATGATGAATTTAACCCTTTATTTTTGTCTTGTTTGTTATCGGGAAGTATTGCAAACATTTATCAATCATCAGATAGATTTAAACATACCTGCTAAGGAAGAAAGCAGGAAATAATCCAGAAAAATGAGTCTTATTTAAGAAAGTTGTTTAATCATACATATATACTGGTCAAGCTTCTTGTAATTAAGATTTATTTTTTTTAAGTTCATAGAGAATAAATAATGTTAAAGCAACGATTAAAGGAATAAAATAATAAATGATTCGATAGGCAATTAAAGCCCCTAAAATATCGGAAGCGGAGAGGGAGGGGGGACGTAAGACTAAAATAACCGTTTCAAAAACCCCTAATCCACCAGGGACGGTACTAATTAATCCTGCTGTTAACGCTAAAATATAAATGCCAAAAAACCCTGGATAAGACCAACCTGTTCCCAAAGGAAGTAATAGATATAATACGCTACAAGCTAAACCCCAATCTAAACAAGAAACAGCGATTAATTGTAAAGAAATTCGAGGAGACGGGAATCGAATGGATTCTGAGCCAATTTGTAAAGGACGTTTCCAGTAATAACCAATGGCAAAATAAATAAGCACAAAAGATAGAAAAATTAAGCCTAAAGGATGAACCGAATCAAACGGTAATTTAAGGACAGTGGGTAAGGTCAGCGGATCTATTATAAAAACAAATCCCCCCACCGCAAATAATCCTAACCAAAACGTTAAATGGGTAAACAGAATTAAATGAGCAATTTTACGATTTGAAACCCCCCAACCATAATAAAAACGGTAGCGAATTGCTGTTCCTGAAAAGGCGGTAAATCCAATGGTATTACCAACAGCATAACTAATAAAAGCAGTGGTAGCAATTTTAGTAGGAGCTAACGCTTGTTTAATATATTGAAAGCCTAATAAATCATAAGCTGTCATTACTAAATATCCCAGTGCTGTTAAAATAATCGCACCAAGTTTATGCAGTTGGGGAATGCCTTGTAAGTATTGCCAAATATCTTGCAAACTATCATTTTTAAGTTCATAGATGATAGTTTTTAGGGAAAGTGTCAATAAAAAGACAATTAAAATAATGGGCAGAATTTTAGAGAGACGACGGAGAGTAGGAGATTGTAGCATTTTCCAATTGATGAGCAACTACTGACATCTTGCACCAAAACAAATAAACTTAATAACCATAAAAAGGTAATCAATTTTTAATAAATTAGCATCAAAATGAAATACTATTGCCTATTCCCCGTTCCGGAGTTCCCTTTCACCACTAGCAAATTTTATTGAAGGTGCAAGATATGAGACTATGAATTATGGTTGAAATTCAACACTCCTGACTCCCCACTAATTCTAAATTCCTTAAACCGAACTCAGTTTTTTTAGCTTTTTGCTTCTGACTTTTGGGGGTTGTCAAGGGACTCTGATGGGGAATCTTCAACGGGATCAGCGAGAGGAACCTCTTCAACTTCAGGTAAACGGTCAGCGGTCAATTCCTTAGAGGTTTGACTTCCTCCTGAGAGACGTTTGAGCAATTTTGGACGGGGATCATGTAAAAGATAAGTGACTTCATCTCCTACTTGCCAATTTTGAGTCGCTTGAACCACTTGTAAACTACCTTTGCGCTTAATCAAAAGGGGTAACACTTCTCCTTCCCGAATTAATGCTTGAAAATGGGCTTGTTTAAAGGAAAGTCCAGGTTCTTGAAAATCCGTAATCCCTAACTTAAATTGTCCTTCCATTAAGTATTGATTCCACATTTTAATCAATTGTTGATCCACAAAAGCGGGACTAATTTTGGTTTTATTGGTTTTACCAGTTTTATTGGGGCTATTCTCTTGAGGCGCATTACTAGGAAAGATCGCAAACACTTTGGGAGGTTTAAATTCTTCTGTGGCCCGTTGGGCTAACACCAAATTAACCTGACCATTGCTGGTCAACGCCATAAACGTCCCCATTGATTCAATACCCGCTTCTTCTAATACCTCAGGATCTAGCGCGCTACTTTGGAACACGGATAAGCCTTCTGCTTGGGCTTGTTGACAGGCTTCTGGATCCGTATCGATTAATACTACCGATTCCCCACTTTGCTCAAATAATCGTCCCATCAATCGTCCCAAAGCATTACAGCCGACAATCACCGCCCCGGTAGCTTCTCCTGCGGTAATTTTGAGTCCTTTAGCTACCCAACGGGCCGATAAACCTTCAATGAATACCGTCATCATAATGGTCAGAAAGACTAACGCTTTGATGGAATCTCCTCCATTAATCCCTTTTTGGGTCAGTAAAATGGCAAATAAAGAAGCAACGGAAGCAGAAACAATTCCCCTCGGTGCAATCCATCCTAAAAAGAATTTTTGTCGCCAATTAAGATCACTATTAATGGTACAAAAGGCAACACTAATGGGTCGAACCACCCACATTAAAGCCAGAACCGTTAAAACGCTACCCCATCCCAAGGCAAAAATACTGTCAATGGAAAGATCCGCAGCTAAGAGAATAAATAAGACCGAGACACATAAAACCGTCAATTGTCCTTTGAATCGCCGTAATAATCGTTCATCAGGAATGGATGAAGCCCTCAGCACAATACCGGCTACCACTGTAGCCATTAACCCTGATTCGCTACGACTGAGTTGGGCTAAGCCAAATAACCCCCAAACACCGGCTAATACCACTAAGTTTCTCAAATCTTCTGAGAGAAACGGGGTATTTTTAAGAATAAAACCCAGTAATGCGCCACTAATGCCCCCAATAATCGCACCAATGGAAAATCTTAACAGTAAACCACTAAAAATTTCGACAGGGGTAGCACTGCTGTTTAAAATGGTATCGAGAACCACTACGGCTAAAATCGCTCCCACTGGGTCGATGAGAACCCCCTCGCTTTCCAGTAGGGTCGCAACTTTGCGGTCTACTTCTACTTGTTTGAGCAGGGGACTAATGACCGTTGGTCCTGTAACCACCACTAAGGCTGCATAGAGAAAGGCAATAGACCAAGGGAACTCTGCTAACCAATGGGCTGCCATACCTCCTCCCACTAGGGTAATTAACGTCCCAAAGGTGACTAAATTCCGAAGGCTACCTGAGACTCGCCCTAAGTCTCGTAATTCGAGGTTTAAGCCCCCTTCAAACAGAATAATCGCTACAGAGAGGGCAACTAAGACTTCTAAGCCTATTCCTAGGTCATGGGGATGAAGAAAGTTAAGACCGTCGGCTCCAAGTATAATACCAAACAGAAGCAGAAAGACAATGCTAGGAACCTTAAAAAATTCAGCAATGACTTGCGCGCTGATGCCTGCAAGAACAGCCATCACGATTTGCAGGGTGAGTTCAAAGGATGGTTCCATAGGCTTACTGATGGCAGACAACTTTTATAGGATGTGCTAGCAAATAACCTCCACAATCAGTCAATTAAAAATTACACTTAGCTACGGGGATAGATCAATGGTTGTTAAAAATACAGTTTCCCTATATTAAACATTTTAGTCAAATAGAGAACCTATAGGTACAGTTATCCTACAGGTAAATGTCAATCATAATGATAATTTATTTTACCTGAAAAAGACGGGAGCATGAAAGCCATCGTCTTTTCAAGCGATGGATGAAATGTGACTCGAATGGTTTTAACCATTCGTATCCTTTTCCTGTAATTCTAAACAGGAGGCCTCGTCGGGAAGCCCATGAGCGTAGCGTCCTTTAGGCATGGGAGGAACGACGACCACCTTTAGGTGGCGTGCCAGGAAGAGACTTGATGTAATCTCGGATAACCTCTGATTTTGAGTATCCTTTTGAGTCAGCATAAGCAGATAATTTTTCCATTTCGTCCAGGGTTAATCGGATATTTAGCTGAATTTGTCTGGTCATAATGTATAGCATTAGGCTATACTTATTATAGTCCGAAAAGCAAAGGCACTCATTTACTCAGGAGAAACGGCTCGTCAGTAGGACAGAGTACAGCGAGTGTCTCGCAAATTTGAGTAAAGTATCTGATGTCGAAATTTGTTCAGATACGGGGGTCGTCCGAGAACATAACCTCGGTGAAGAAAAAATATCTGTGTCCAGGCTTTCGTCTTGTCTGGGGCTAACACAGAATGTAAGCCGACCTAGAGGCTCATGATTCATGTTAAACACTCCATAATTGAGACTAGATATGAATTGTAGGGCTACTGAAAAATCCATTCCTGATGTCTTGGTAGCGGCGAAAGCCCACGAGCTTCAGCCGTGGGTGAGCTTACCCATAAGCCATCAGCATTATTGATCCAACTGTCGAAATTAATCGACCTATTCAAATCCCTGTCCCTCACTTGTTAAATAATAGTACCTCAAAATCATAATCAGAAAAATTACTACTTTTCCGAATCACTCTAACTAATAAGGGATCAGTATTGCGATCGCCACTTTTGAGAAATTGTAGGGGTTCTCCTGATGTTTCTGAGGGGGATAAATTGGTTTGTTGTAAATTACTTAAAACGCTCCTTCTAGTAGCATTTTCAGACAATGCTTTAGTAAAGGCTTTGGTTGCATCATAACTGGTTGCTGTACGCCAACTGACTCGTCCTCCCCATCGTTTTGCTGCTAAATTAGTGTAAGGATAAGTATTCTTAGCAAACCAAGGCACTGCTAACACTAAAGTGTCTACTCCTCCTTGACTTAATTTTAAGGTAGCAGGATTATATAACGCATCACCACCTAATAATTGTTTAGGATTTGATAAATTACCATTAGCATCTGCAACCTGTAAAGAAAGATTAATAATAATATTGTTAGTATTGGGAAATAAAACAAAAGCATCTACTTGGTTTTGTAACGTCTCTACTGTGCTTTTGGGATTAAAATTAGGAAGACTCATATCTAAAACTGTTGTTGTTCCTAATAATTGAAAGGAATTAACAAACGCCTGTTTAAGACTTTCACTATAGTTGCTGGTTGATGTATAAAAAACAGCCACTTTACTCATATTATTTCTGACAGCATATCGGGCTAAAAATTGTCCTGCTTTGGCATCAGATGGCACCGTTCTAAAAAAGACGTTACCAGATAAGCTGGTACTGGTGCTAGTGGGAGAAATCATCGCTATTCCTGCTTTTTCATACACTTCTAAACCTTTAGCACTGGCACTACTAGAATTATGTCCAATCACCCCTAAAATATCATTATTGTTAACAATTTTTTGAGCGACTTGTTGAGCATAGTTAGGATCATTACTATCATTAACAATAACAATTTCTAATTGTCTACCATTGATACCTTGTTGATTAAATTGAGTTTGTGCTTGTGCCACTCCCCGTAACATTTCTTCTGCATTAGTTCGCTTTTGATCCACAGGAACAACAGCAGCTAAAATAAATGGTTTTCCCACTTTTCTTGCTTGTGAATTATTCAGATATATTTGAACTTCTGGATCGTTAGGTGCTGTTTTAACTGCTTGACTAAACTGTTGATAAGCTTGCTCATAGTTTCCTGCTTTAAATGATGTTATACCTTCCTCAGCATTGGGGTTGATTTGATTGGTAAATAAACGGCGATCGCCACTACTAAATCTTTGTTCTATGGGAATACCTGTTAAACTGGGATTAGTAGGAGATGGAGTTGATGTTGGGGAGGGAGATAGAGTAGGAGTTGGGTTAGGAATAGGATTATTATCAGTAGTAAAAAGGGGTTTAAATGCCAATTCCCAAAGGACAATAATAATGGTTAAACTGCCAATGGTGCTTAGAACAGCGAAGATTATTTTTAAGGTGTTATTCATAAATAACTGAAATTAATGGTAATTTTGTCTAATTTTTGCTTAATGATAACATCAGTTCAGTTTAAGGAATTTAGAATTAGGGAGGAGTCAGGAGTCAGGAGTTCCTCACTTCGTTCCGGCGCTATCGCACAGGAGTCAGAATTTTAAGTATTAGATGTACCGTATGAGTTCGAGAAATGCTATACATGAGGACATTTGCCCCTGGACTTTTGCGTAGCGATATAGATTCTTACTTACTCTGATTTACACTGGTAGTCAACAGGTTTAAAAGCATAATTTGATCCTGCTGGTGCATTTTCTGTTCCTTTAACAACTTGAACTAAAATAGGAGAAGTATTGCGATCGCCATCACTAAAAAATCTTAAAGCTTCTCCTGATGTTTTGTCTTTTGATAAGTTAGTATTTCTTAAGTTGTTCAATATCGTTTCTCGTGTTGCATTAGGAGATAATGCTTGAATAAATGCTTGAGTTGCATCATAACTGGTTGCAGTACGCCAATTGACTTGTCCTCCCCATCTTTTCTCTGCTCTTTCCGTATAAGAATAATCATCCTGAGCAAACCAAGGAACTGCTAATACTAATCCTTCGACTGCATCATCACCAGAGATTAAAGCTTCAGAATTATATATAGTATCTCCTCCTAATAGTTTAAAAGGGTTAGGTAACTTTTTATTAGCTTTAGCAACTTTTAAAGAACGATCAACAATTTTCAAGTTACTACTAGGAAATAAAACAACTGTATCTACTTGACCGATTAAAAATTCGATTTTTTCTTCTGGGTTAAAATTAGGATCACTCATATCAATTAAGTTTTTCTTTTCAATTCCATCTGGAAGGTTTTGAGCAAAATCATTTTTAAACGTAATACTATAATTACTGAGAGCATCTGTGTTTAATCCAGCTTTTTCTGTATAAAATATGGCGAATCGCTTCAAATTATGATTGAAAGCATAGTTAGCTAAACAACTTGCTAATCGTTGATTAGAAGGAACAGTTCTAAAGAAAACGTAACTGGATAAGTGTGTTGCGGTACTGGTAGAGGAAATAACTGGAAGGTTAGCTTTTTCATATTCAGGTAATGCTGCTTTAGTCGAACTACTAGCATTATGTCCAATTACTCCTAAAACAGAGGGATTGTTGGCTAATCTTCGAGCAACTTGCTGAGAAATCGTAGGGTTATCGCTATCATTAACTATCATAATTTCTAGTAATCTATTATTCAAGCCTTGTGTATTATTAAATTTAGTTTGTGCATCAGCAATCCCCCGTAAGATTGCTTTAGCATTATTTTCCTGAGTATCCATAGGAACTACTGTTGCTAAAACAAAAGGTTTTTGCTTTGGTTGTCTTGCTTGACTGTTATTAAAATAAATTTGAACTTCTGGATCACTGCGATCAGCTTCAACTGCTTGTCTGAACAATTCTTCAGCATCATTATACTCTTGTCGATTAAAAGCTTCTATACCATTCTTGATATTAATTTCATTAAATAGACGACGCTCACCAACGCTAAATCTATCTTCTAAGAATCTTGGACTATTCCCATAAACTATTGGTAAAGTATTTTCTCGACCAAACCATTCCCATAGAATGATTCCTGTAGTCATGATGCCAATGATACTAAAAAATTTAATTAGATTTTTAGACGGTTTTTTCATAGATATTTTCAGTAATATTTGATAATGAAAATAGTTATATTTCTGAATTCATAACAAGGGAAGAAGAAGAGTTGTTCTTTTGATTATTTAAGGGTATATGTTGAATAAATACTTGGTAGATAATAATAAAGATTATAAATAATGTACTAAATACACCAATAACAACAGAAGCATAGTAAATAATATTCCAATTTATTTTTTTCAATTTATTTAACTTGCTTGTTTGAAGAAAATTATTTAACTTACTTTCTTGAAAAGATTCACTTGATTTATTATCTTGACAAAATTCATCTAACGTATCACTAAATACGTTTTTATATATTTTATTATAAACTTCTAATTTATTGTTTCTTTTAACCATAAGTCCCGACAAACGTAATTCTAATTCTTCCGAAGTTGAACCAATCAATAAACCATTGAAAATACTATCCTTATCGTGCTTAGAAAAAAAACTGGAGTGGTTTTTAATATGGGTTAATCTTTGATGAATGGTTCTTAAATGTTGAGGATGATCTTGAGATTGCCAATGTTCAATAATTTTCCATTGGATTAAATAATTAATATAATGTTTTTCTCCTTTTAAGTGTATTTTGTTATGGTCTTGTTGAATTAATTTACAGACTTTTTGAGTTAAAAAAGGTTGTCCTCCTGTCCAGTCTAAAATTTCTTTCATCACTGCTTCAGGATCGTCGACTTTGTGTGTTAATCCTTTCCATAAGGGTTTTGTTTCTTGTAATGTAAATCCTTCTAATTCAATAGCTTCACCAATATTAAAAGGGGTTTGAGACTTGTTTGACATTAAATCATTAGGACTAGCCACACCTGAAATTATAAAGGTCAACCTATTATATTTAGAATCATTAGAACGAGCTTGATAAAATCCACGAATCGAGGTAAAGAAATCATCTTTAAAATCAAACTTAATAATACTATCAATTTCATCAAAAAAAATAACGATATATTCCCTTTCGTTTTTCAGAAGAATATCTGAAATGAAAAGCCGAAATCTGTCTATTGGTGATAAAGATCGATTAAAATCCCACCACGAATAAATATTATTAATCTGAAAAGTAGTGTTCAATCGTTGAATGAGTCCAAAATACCATTCTTCGCTACTAGTGTTTCTATCACCAAGCAAAGAAATGTCAATATATACACATTTAAACCCCTTTTCTTCTAAACGTTTTAACGTTTTAATTATTAGACTAGATTTTCCCATTTGTCGAGCATTTAATACATAACTAAACTCCCGTTTTTTTGCAGCTTCATAAAGTTCATGATCTGCTTTCCGTTCAATATAAGTTGGATCATTCGGTACTAAACTTCCCCCTACTTTATACTCATAGGGAGGTTCAACTGCTCTATTCATTGTATTCCCTTTAGATTCTTTTCAAAGTATGAACTGTATAATTTGCATCTCGGCTCTATCTTGCCGTTCTTACGTTTAATGAATCCTAAATCCTCTAATTTAATAATTTCATCAAAGCTCAATTTTGTTTCCTCCGATGTTTCAATAATTTGTTGAAACTTATTATATAATTTTTTATTTTCGTCTCGTATTAATATAGAAAACTGTTGTCTTAAAAAGTCACTATAAATTCCTGATTCTGTAGGTGCTTTATCGATAATGTTATCAAGACTTTCAGGTTGGTTTGAAAGATATTGAAACGTTAACTCAATCAAATAAGGATGGCTACCTATCAAAGCTTTCAGCGTATCAATATCCTTTGGCTCTAATTTAAGTTGATATTCTTTCGCTAACTCACTTATTTGTCCATCATTCAACTCTTTTAATTCAAGATGTATCCCTGTGTTAAATGGAGATTGATTAATATCTAAATCAGTATAGTCTCTAACATAGGCTAAGATTAACTTTAAATTCCCCCAAGTTGGAGTGATTTTTGCGATTTCATGCCAAGTTCTGAGCATAGATAAAAACCCCTCAGCAACTTCTATATATTCAGGTTCAAATAATTTATCTAATTCATCTAATCCTAATATTAAAGGCGTTTCATTAGCAGATAATACATACTGTTCAAAAAATCCTGTTGCTTTCAGCTTACTATTTCCTGGATGTTTTTCCCATTTATATTGCTTAAATTTGTCTTGTAACCCTAACTTTTGAGCAACACTAATACAAAAAAACTGCAAAAATTTATCTAAAGAGCTAAAATCCTCTTTTTCTCCTAATCTCATCGATAAGCTAATACCTCTTAATCCTTGTTCTTTTCCATAGTTAATTAAACGAGATAAAAAAGTTGTTTTCCCCATTTTAGGAGAACCTTTAATTCTTAATAAAGAACCAGGTTTAAGCATTTCCTCCTTAGCTCTTTTTTCTAGGATAGGATGTTCAACATAATAATTGCTTTTGACATCTGGCTGTTTTGTAACTATTTGTGTTGCCTGGAATCTTGCGATCGCCCCTTTGAAATTACGTTTACTGACTTTTTCCCCCAAAGCATCTGAGAGATCTTTCCAAAACTTATGACCCAAGTCACCCTTGAAATAACTTGCTTCATATGGTGTATCTTTTACCATATCGTCATAAATTAATCCTTGCCAAGATCCCTTAAATAAAACAGTCTCAGCATCACTTAGTCCCCTTCCATGTTTTAACAACATAATTTGATTGACAGCTTGCAGAGCTTCCTTCAGTTCCATGTTTTGCAAGGTCACGCCTTGATTATTTGACAACTATTTCACTATTTATAGATTGTATTATACACAAAGCAGTTTTGTTAAGGCTTAGTACAAAAGAACTTTATTACATGAATAATCTGGCATCAGCTGAATTTAACTTGTCTTTTTTTTTCGTTCATTGTACAATCATTGTACAATTTTGGAAAACTCAAAATGTCGAGGCTCTTTATGAATAGCCAACCTATGGATCAAAAATCTCTAGAGACTTTAGTACAAGAGATCTTAGAAGAAGATACAGACGTAAAAGACTTTAGATTAAGAACAGATCTCACAGAAAAAAAAAACCTCTTGCTGAAGCGAAAAATAGGGGTTTAAAAATCAAACAGCACCGATTAGAAGCAGAAGGAGGATGTGCTAATAGTGAAGAAATTTTTGAGACATTAGGAATTTCTTCTCAAGTAATTGATCAACGTCGTCAACAAGGAAAACTGATGGGATTTTCTGATGAAAAAGGTAAATATATCTATCCACTTTGGCAATTTACAGACCAAGGAGAAACCATCAGTGGATTAGAAAAAGTCTTAGAAAAACTACAAGACTTTGATCCTTGGATACAAATTACTTTTTTCCTTAATCCTAATGTTCGTTTGGACAATAAAACGCCTTTAGAGATATTGCGAATGGGAGGGATAGAATTGGTTATTAATAGTGCGATCGCTTTTGCTAATGACGAACCTGACTCGTGATTTACCAGCGGTACATGGCCGTCTGGCTAAGTTAGTGCAATCGCCTAGAATACTGTATATTAGAGCAACCCCAATATAATCCGATGTATAATATAATGTTGGTAGTAACAGGGTGAAAGCAGAAATGACAAAGAAAAATACTCTTGAATTCGTTGCTGGCGAAAATTCATCCTCTTTGATAAGACAACTAGCTAAAGACTTAAAGATTTCAGAAGAGGAGGTTATGCAAAAAGGACTTCTGTTTATGAAATTGTATGCAGGGCTACAAAAATCGAAAAGAGGGCGTATCCTCTTAGAAGCAGACGGGGAAACACAAGAAATAATTGTTTAAAATGCCTTCAGATTTACCCCCAAACTCGGAACAAACAACAAAAACTAACTCGGAAAATTTGGGATTATTTGCCGATAAGTTTGGTGTTGGAGAGTCTGGTAAGTTAAAACCTAGTGGTAACAAAGAGGGTATTGAGGATTTTGAGCGTAGGGGTTCTGAAAAACGTAAAAATATAAATAACTGGATAGCTTCTATCTTAGCTATTGCTTTGTGGGCTATCCTAATTTATACTATTTACACTAATTTAAGCACTACGGTTAGTTTTTCCAACTATCTTGTAGCTTCAGATAGTCCTGTAGAAGTGGAAAAAGTCCAAACTGCTGTAACACTGGTTAATGATACCGCTAAAACCCTCTATTCTTTTTTAGGAACTTTAGTCACTGCTGTAACTGCTTATTATTTTAAAACAGTTGCAGATAATAATAATAATAATAATAATTCTTAAAAAGTTGAATTTTAATTAATCACATTCAGTTAATACCATGATTTTCAACAACTTTTAATGGCAACCCCTTGATACATATACCCTGAAATTTTAGGGGTATCTAAAGCATAAAATTCTTGTACCTCAACCTGATTAAACTGAGTTTGAACTAACTGTTTTATATTACGATTTAAGTGACAACCATCAGCAATAATTTTTTGTAAGGGAGTTAATCTATTTTGCCATTGTTGAATGTTTGGTTCATTACTTAATCCATGTTCAATAAAATAGAATTTTCCGCCTGGTTTTAAGACACGATAAATTTCCGATAATGCTTGTTTAATGTTAGGAATACTGCATAATGTCCAGGTACTTACCACCGCATCAAAACTATTATCGTTCATAGGTAAATTTTCTCCTCCTAAAGCGTAGTTTTTAACAGGAATAACACTACATTCAATCCGTTTTTTAGCATAACGATTCATTCCTTGATTGGGATCAATAACAGTTAATTTTGTTACGGTTTCAGGATAATAAGCAAGATTTAATCCCGTGCCAAAACCAATTTCTAAGACTTCTCCTGAGACATCTTTTAATAATTCTTTTCTATAGTCAGAAAAAGGAGAACCAGACATCATTAATTCGATTCCCCAAGGGAAAATAAGATCAGAATAAAAACCCATATATACTCCTAATTTTTAGCTTTGAGTAAGTTAAGATCATAAGCGATTAATATAAGCTGAATGCTGAATGCTTACATTTATTTTATTAAAAATTTTGCTAATTCCAAATCAAAATAGTCTTGATCTTGAATTTCCCCTTTAATAACTGTAAAAGGATTATGGGGTTCTCCTAAATGATTTAAAACTAAATTAGCTGAAGAAAAATCTTGCTGTTTTGTGTAATTATGTACCGTAATTATCGTTTTTAAATTAGCTTGATAAGCAGCTTGTAACCCATGAAAAGAATCCTCAAAAACTAGACATTCATCGGGGGATAAATTCATCTTTTCTAAGACATAGTTATAAATATCAGGAGAGGGTTTTTTGTTAGGAACAATGTCACCAGCAGCAATAACTTCAAACCAATTAGGATTTAAGTGTTTTTCCAATAAAGCTAAAGCATTGGGTAACGCACTGGTGGTGGCGATCGCTAATCTTATCCCTTCATTATAAGCTTCTTCAATTAAACGTTTTACTCCGTGACGTAGTTGAATTTCTCCTGATGATAATAACTGACGATAATGAATGGTTTTTGCTTGATGAAGCTGTGGTATTAAGGTTCCTAAATTTTCCCTGATCTCAGGATGATATTGTTGTAAATAGTATCTAATTCTTTCCTTTCCACCAGAAACTTCCAATAATTCTCCATAGAGATTTTCTGACCAATTCCAGTTTAAATCTGCCTCAGCAAAAGCACGATTAAAAGAAATCCTATGGCCATCTTTTTCTGTTTCTGCTAAGGTACCATCTACATCAAAAATAAAAGCTTTTAACTGTGTCATATTTCAGTTCTTTTTATTGATAATTTATAGGAAAGTGAGCTAAAACTTAATGATTTTAAATCATCAAGCAAATTAGTTAAATTTAGCCCACTTAGAGACTGTTCCTAAAGAAATAATAACAACGAATTTTGTAGGGTGGGCAAGGTTTCCAAGGATGAAGTTAGTTTAGATAAGTCTTTAACTTGCCCACCCTACCGTCTAACTAAAACTTTCC